>OEIU01000033.1_pt1 | contig 124729 bp, 136 predicted proteins | sample 1539221 | NCBI WGS metagenome assembly OEIU01 (sample SAMN03792071, study PRJEB22550) | activated sludge metagenome | feature: wastewater treatment plant; material: activated sludge; isolation source: Wastewater treatment plant of a petroleum refinery complex | place: Argentina: Zarate... | reverse complement strand
GCCCCAAAGCGCTCACACCGCAGCGCGATCAGCGCGGAGGTTGCCTTATGAGCGCACGCCTCGGTGCGCTCCGTCGCAGATCGAGGCTGAGCAGGAGCACCGTTTCGAGCTGATGCACGTGCGGCTGCTGCGCCGTCGGTAGTCGACCCAGCGCCGCCGCGGATCAGCCCGGGCTCTGCAGCAAAGGCTTGTCGTGCTCGACGAGCAGGGCCTCGCCGTGCTCGAGCAGGAAGTAGCGGAAGGCTTCCGCGGCCGGCGACAGCACGCGCGACTGCAGATGCACCGCGTGCCAGTGCCGCATCACCGGCGTGCCTTCGGCCTCGACCAGGTGCAGCAGCCCGCTGCGCAGCTCCAGGCCCAGCGTGTGCAGCGACAGGAAGCTCACGCCCATGCCGGCCATCACCGCCTGCTTGATCGTCTCGTTGCTGCCCATCTCCATGGTGATGCGCGGCTCGAAGCGGTGTTCGGCGAAGAACTGCTCCATCGCGTGGCGCGTGCCGGAGCCCTGCTCGCGCACGATGAACGGATAGGGTGCCAGCGCCGCCACCGGCGGGTGCCCGATGCGCAGCAGCTCGTGCCCCGGCGGGCAGACGAAGACCAGCGGATGCGCCGCGAAGGGCTCCGCGCGCGCCGCCAGCTCGCGCGGCGGCCGGCCCATCACCGACAGCTCGACCTCGCCGCTGTGCATGCGCGCCAGCAGCGCCTCGCGATTCGCGGCCACCACCAGCCGCACGTCGATGCCCGGATGCTCGTCGTGAAAGCGCGCCAGCAGCCGCGGCACGAAGTACTTCGCGGTGCTGACCATGCCCACCGTCAGCGTGCCGTGCTCCAGCCGCTTGAAGCGGCCCATCGCGTTTTCAGCGTCGCGCAGCGCGGCCAGCAGGCGCTTGGCGTGTACGACGAAATATTCACCGGCGGTCGACAGCGTCAGCGTGCGGCCGCTGCGGTCGAACAGCTTCAGCCCGACCTGCGCCTCGACTTCCTTGATCTGCATCGACACCGCCGGCGGCGTCAGGTGCAGCGCTTCGGCGGCGCGGGTGACGCTGCCGGTTCGGGCGACTTCCAGGAAGACCCGCAGCTGCCGGAAGCTGATGTTCATCGTTAAGGAAAAGCTGAATCAAAAGCCAAGAAAGTCTGACTGGCCTTTATAGCAGCCGCCTGAAATCATTGACGCACTGTTGACGGACCTACTTCGGAGACTCTCGATGAACACCTTGGTCGATGCCGGGCTGAAGGCCGACGCCACCCACATCACCGACGCGAAGCAGCGCTACAGCGCGGGCGTCCTGAAGTACCGCCAGATGGGCTACTGGCAGCCCGACTACGAGCCGCGCGAGACCGACACCATCTGCCTGTTCCGCATCACGCCGCAGGAGGGCGTGGACCCGATCGAGGCCGGCGCGGCGGTGGCCGGCGAAAGCAGCACCGCGACCTGGACCGTGGTCTGGACCGACCGCCTGAGCGCCTGCGAGAACTACCGCGCCAAGTGCTACCGGGTCGAGCCGGTGCCGGGCCGGCCGGGCGAGTACTTCGCCTGGGTGGCCTACGACATCATCCTGTTCGAGGAAGGCTCGATCGCCAACATCGCGGCGTCGATCATCGGCAACGTCTTCAGCTTCAAGCCGCTGCGCGCGGCGCGGCTGGAGGACATGCGTTTCCCGGTGGCGCTGGTCAAGACCTTCAAGGGCCCGCCGACCGGCCTGATCGTCGAACGCGAGCGGCTCGACAAGTTCGGCCGGCCGCTGCTCGGCGCGACCACCAAGCCCAAGCTCGGCCTGTCGGCGCGCAACTACGGCCGCGTGATCTACGAAGGCCTGAAGGGCGGCCTGGACTTCATGAAGGACGACGAGAACATCAACTCGCAGCCCTTCATGCACTGGCGCGACCGCTTCCTCTACTGCATGGAGGCGGTCAACAAGGCGACCGCCGAGACGGGCGAGATCAAGGGGCATTATCTCAACATCACCGCCGGCACGATGGAGGAGATGTACCGGCGCGCCGAACTGGCCAAGGAGCTGGGGTCGGTGATCGTGATGATCGACCTCATCATCGGCTACACCGCGATCCAGTCGATCTCCGAATGGTGCCGGCAGAACGACATGATCCTGCATCTGCACCGCGCGGGCCACGGCACCTACACGCGCCAGAAGAACCACGGCATATCGTTCCGCGTCATCGCCAAGTGGATGCGCCTCGCCGGCGTCGACCACATCCATGCGGGCACGGCGGTCGGCAAGCTCGAGGGCGACCCGCTGACCGTGCAGGGCTACTACAACGTCTGCCGCGACAGCTACACGCGGATGGACCTGCCGCGCGGGATCTACTTCGACCAGGACTGGGCCGGCCTGCGCAAGGTGATGCCGGTCGCCTCCGGCGGCATCCACGCCGGCCAGATGCACCAGCTGATCGACCTGTTCGGCGACGACGTGGTGCTGCAATTCGGCGGCGGCACGATCGGCCACCCGCAGGGCATCCAGGCCGGCGCGGTCGCCAACCGGGTCGCGCTCGAAGCGATGGTCAAGGCCCGCAACGAGGGCCGCAACCTCCTCGAGGAAGGCCCGGCCATCCTGCAGCAGGCGGCGGCGCACTGCGGCCCGCTGAAGGCGGCGCTCGACACCTGGAAGGACGTGAGCTTCAACTACGCCTCGACCGACAGCAGCGACTACGCGGTCACGCCGGCCACCGCGGCCTGACCCACCGACGACACCCGGGAGCACCGAACCATGATGACCAATCCCACCGGCCGCCTGACGCAGGGGCAGTTCAGCTTCCTGCCCGACCTCTCCGACGCGGAAATCGCGATGCAGGTCGAGTACGGGCTGAACAAGGGTTACGCGTGGAGCGTCGAGTACACCGACGACCCGCATCCGCGCAACACCTACTGGGACATGTACGGCCAGCCGATGTTCGACCTGAAGGACGCCGCCGGCGTGATGATGGAACTGGCAGGCTGCCGCAAGGCCTTTCCGAATCACTACATCCGGATGCTGGCGTTCGACTCGACCGCGGGCGTCGAATCGATCGCGATGAGCTTCATCGTCAACCGGCCGAAGAGCGAACCCGGCTTCGCGCTCGATCGCATCGAGGTCGCCGGGCGCACGCAGCGTTACGCGCTGCGCGCCTACTCGACCGACCGGCCCGAGAACGAGCGCTACTGAGCGCCGCGCGACCCGCCCTGCCGCCAGCGATCGAGTCGACCATGAGCGCCCCGCTCTACCGGATTCCCGGCACCACGCCCGCGGCGGCCGAGCCGACCCCGGCCTCGCAGGCGACGCCGGGCGACACGTCGGCCGCGGCCACGGACGCCACCCCGCTGCCGCGCACGGTGGCCGAAGTGCTCGCTAGCAGCCAGGTCGAGGCGGTGCTCGACGAGCTCGACCGCGACCTGGTAGGGCTGGCGCCGGTGAAACAGCGCATCCGCGACATCGCAGCGCTGCTGGTCATCGACAAGCTGCGCCTGAACCTCGGGCTGGCCGCACAGTCGCCGTCGCTGCACATGAGCTTCACCGGCAACCCCGGCACCGGCAAGACGACGGTGGCGATGCGCATGGCGCAGATCCTGCACCGGCTCGGCTACGTGCGCAAAGGCCATCTGGTGGCGGTGACGCGCGACGACCTGGTCGGCCAGTACATCGGCCACACCGCGCCGAAGACCAAGGAGGTGCTCAAGAAGGCGATGGGCGGCGTGCTCTTCATCGACGAGGCCTACTACCTCTACCGGCCGGAGAACGAGCGCGACTACGGCCAGGAGGCGATCGAGATCCTGCTGCAGGTGATGGAGAACCAGCGCGACGACCTGGTCGTCATCCTCGCCGGCTACAAGGACCGGATGGACACCTTCTTCCAGTCCAACCCCGGCATGAGCAGCCGCATCGCGCACCATCTCGACTTTCCGGACTATTCGCCGGGCGAACTGCAGGCGGTTGCCGAGCGCATGCTCGGCGCGATGAACTACCGCTTCGGCGTCGGCGCGGGCGCGGCCTTCGCCGAGTACCTGCAGCGCCGCATCGCGCAGCCGCACTTCGCCAACGCGCGCAGCGTGCGCAACGCGCTCGACCGCATGCGGCTGCGCCAGGCGAGCCGGCTGTTCGCGCAGCGCGAGCACGTGCTGTCGCGCGGCGACCTGAGCACGCTGGAAGAGGCGGACGTGCGCGCCAGCCGCGTCTTCACCGCCCCGGCGGCCCCCTGACGGCGACCCGCGGAGAACCCCGATGCCCCTGACCGGACGCTGGACACTGACGCGCTACCTGATCGAGCAGCGGCGCCGCTTTCCGCAGGCGAGCGGCGAGCTGAACGCGCTGATTCTCGACGTCTCGCTCGCCTGCAAGGCGATCGCGCGCATCGCCGCCGCGGGCGCGCTCGGCGGCGCGGGCGATGCCGCGGCCGGCGGCGCGCTCAACGTGCAGGGCGAGGCGCAGAAGCCGCTCGACGTGCTGAGCAACGAGATCTTCGTGCGCATGAACGAATGGAACGGCCACCTCGCCGGCATGGCCAGCGAGGAGATGGACGAGCCGCGCCAGATCCCCGGAGCCTACGCGCGCGGCAAGTACCTGCTGGTGTTCGACCCGCTCGACGGCTCGGCCAACATCGACCTCAACGTCGCGGTCGGCAGCATCTTCAGCGTGCTGCGCGCGCCGGCGGATGCGGCGGCCAGCGGGCGCGACACGGTCGAGGCCGACTTCCTGCAGCCCGGCGCGGCGCAGGTGGCCGCCGGCTACGCGCTGTACGGGCCGGCGGCGATGCTCGTGCTCAGCGTCGGCAACGGCGTCGCCGGCTTCACGCTCGACCCGAGCCTCGGCGAGTTCGTGCTCACGCATCCCGCGATCCGCGTGCCCGAGGACACGCAGGAGTTCGCGATCAATACCAGCAACTCGCGCTTCTGGGAGCCGCCGGTCAAGCGCTACGTCGACGAATGCCTGGCCGGCAGGACCGGGCCGCGCGGCAAGGACTTCAACATGCGCTGGATCGCGAGCCTGGTCGCCGAAGCGCACCGCATCCTGATGCGCGGCGGCGTGTTCATGTATCCGCGCGACACCAAGGATCCGGCCAAGCCGGGCCGGCTGCGGCTGCTGTACGAGGCCAACCCGGTGGGTTTGCTGATGGAGCAGGCCGGCGGCCGCGCCAGCACCGGGCGGCAGCCGGTGCTCGGCGTCAAGCCGGGCGCGCTGCACCAGCGCATCGGCCTGGTGTTCGGCAGCGCCAACGAGGTGGCGCGCATCGAGCGCTACCACCACGAACCGGTGGCCGGCGCCGCGCCGGCGCCGCTGTTCTCGCCCCGCAGCCTGTTCAGGGATTGAACTTCAGGGATTGAAGCCATGTCGCTCGAGCATCCGATCATCGCCATCACCGGCTCCAGCGGCGCCGGCACCAGCAGCGTCACGCGCACCTTCGACAACATCTTCCGCCGCGAGGGCGTGAAGGCCGCGATCGTCGAAGGCGACAGCTTCCACCGCTGCGACCGCAAGGAGATGCGCCGCGCCCAAGCCGCCGCCGAGAAGGCCGGCAACAAGCACTTCAGCCACTTCGGTCCCGAGAACAACCTGTTCGCCGAATTGGAGCAGCTGTTCCGCAGCTACAGCGAAGCCGGCAGCGGCCAACGGCGCAAGTACCTGCACGACCCGGCCGAGGCCGCGCCGTACAAGCAGGAGCCCGGCACCTTCACGCCCTGGGAGGCTCTGCCCGAGGGCACCGACCTGCTGTTCTACGAAGGGCTGCACGGCGCGGTGAAGACGCCCGAGGTGGACGTGGCGCGCTACCCCGACCTGCTGATCGGCGTGGTGCCGGTGATCAACCTCGAGTGGATCCAGAAGCTGTACCGCGACAAGAACGTGCGCGGCTACAGCACCGAGGCGGTGACCGACACGATCCTGCGCCGCATGCCCGACTACGTGCACTACATCGTGCCGCAGTTCGCGCACACGCACGTCAACTTCCAGCGCGTGCCGGTGGTCGACACCAGCAACCCCTTCATCGCCCGCGACATCCCGACGGCCGACGAGAGCCTGTGCGTGATCCGCTTCGCCAACCCCAAGGGCATCGACTTCCCCTACCTGCTGAACATGATCGACAACTCGTGGATGAGCCGCGCCAACACCATCGTCGTACCCGGCGGCAAGATGGAGCTGGCGATGCAGCTGATCTTCACGCCGTTCATCTGGCGCATGATCGAGCGCCGCCAGCGCACGCTCGGCGCGATCTGAGGACGCGGCATGGTTTCGAGCAGCGGCCGCCGCAGCGCTGACCGGCCCTAGTGCAGTGTTCCACGCTGTGCGGCACTCGAGAAAACCGATGGATTTGTCGTCCTGGCTAGGCGCAAACCGCAGTGATACCCGTAGGTATCACGAGGATTTGCAACGACGCCAGGGCGGCAAAGACGCGGTTTTATGTGCTGCATAGCGTGGAACACTGCACTAGTTCAACCCGCTGAGAAAGGCCGCCACGGCCTTGCGTTCGAGTTCGGTGAGCTTGGCCGCCACCGCTTGCATGACTGCGTTGTCGTTGCTGCGCTCGCGCTGGCCGAAGGCCTTCAGCTGGTTCTCGGTGTACTGCGCGTGCTGCCCCGCCACGCGCGGCAGCAGCTCGGTGCCGGCACCGGCCGGGCCGTGGCAGCCGGCGCAGGCGGCGACGCCGCTGTAGGGGTTGCCGCGCTGGTAGACGAAGCGGCCGACCTGGACCAGTTCCGCATCGTCCACCTTGTGCGCCTGCGGCTTGCGCGATTCGAAGTACACGCCGAGCAGCTTGAAGTCGGCGTCGTTCAGGTCTTCGACCATCGGCTGCATCGCGCTGCTCTTGCGCCGGCCGTGCTTGTAGTCGGCGAGCTGGCGCTCGATGTAGCGCGCGTGCTGGCCGGCCAGCCGCGGAAAGACCGGGCTCGAGCTTTCGCCATCGGCGCCATGGCAGATGAAACACTTGCCCTGCACGATCTCGACCGCGCGCGGGTCGTCGGCCAGCGCGCTGGCCGCGGCAGCCATGCCGAGCAGCGCGGCCAGCAGCGGCTTGACCTGCATGCCTCGTGCCCGCCCAGGCCCGGATTGCCGCCGGCGCCGGCCAGTCAGGTCACCGTCGCCTCGTCGGTGCGCTTGTCGCCCTTGTTGTCGACCCAGCTGATGGCGATCTTGTCGCCGGGCTTCGCGCCCTTGACGACGAACTGCAGGAACGGGTTCTTCGCGATCGACGTACCCCATTGCGCGCTCAGCACGGTCTTGCCGTTCAGCGCCGCGCTCACTTCCTGGATGAACCAGGCGGGGATCAGCTTGTCGGCTGCGTCCTTGCGCTGGCCGGTCTCCATCTCGTGGCTCATCAGCACGCGCACGGTGGTCCTGTCACCGGCGGCCTGGGCACGGATGCGCGTCGGGTCTGCCATGTCAACCTCCACACCCGCCGAGGGTGACCTTGATTTCCTTGACCGCGTACAGCACCTTGCCGTCGCCGGTCATCGCCACCGCGTAGACGTTGGACGACTGCGCCATCTTGACGCGGGTGTTGAGGTTGGGCTCGACCGCGTCGCTCAGGTCGAACACCGCGGACAGCGCGCTCGGGTTCTTTTCGACCAGCAGCAGCAGCCGCTTGACGCCGGGCAGCGACGCGGCCATGCCGACCGGCACCACGGCGCCGTTCTCGGCGATGTCGGGGCCGGTGAGCGTCACGTCCTTGCTTTGCACCGGCGCCGATCCGCCGAGCGCCTTGACCGCCTCGGCCATCGTCTTGGCATCGAAGGCCGCCTGCGTCCATGCGGCATGGGCCGCCTTCGGCAGCATTCCTGCGCCGGCCAGCAGCGTGGCCAGCGCCGCCGATTGCGAAAGCATCTGTCGCCGGTTGTGCATCGACTGAGTCTCCGTGAGGGGATGCGGCAGGCGCTGCAGGCAGCGCTGAACGGGCTGCAGCCGCTGCCGAATGTTGCGGCACACGCCATCATGCCCGTACTACCCGGATGGGCTATCGATGATCACCCGTTGCGGGAATAGACGTCCGCGGCCCCCAGCGACGCTAATCTTCACTGTAGGGAATTGCGCTTGGCGCCAGGCGCGGAAGGACAAGAGATGAACTTCGACAAGGAATTCGACGCATCCGGGCTGTCATGCCCGCTGCCCATCGTGAAGACGAAGAAGTCGCTCACCGACATGGCCTCGGGCCAGGTGCTGCGCGTCGTCGCCACCGACCCCGGCTCGGTGGCCGACATGGCCGCCTTCACCGAGCAGACCGGCCACGCGCTGCTGTCGTCCGGTCAGGAGGGCGGCAAGTACGTGTTCATGATCAAGAAGGGCTGAAGGACACCATGGCCGCGAAGAAGATGGCGATCATCGCCACCAAGGGTGCGCTCGACATGGCGTACCCGCCGCTGATCCTGTCGTCGACCGCGGCCGCGCTCGGCTGGGAGGTGCAGGTCTTCTTCACCTTCTACGGGCTGCAGCTGTTGCGCAAGGACCTGTCCGGCATCGCCATCAGCCCGCTGGCCAACCCGGCGATGCCGATGCCGGTGCCGATGCCCGTGGTCGTGTCGGTGCTGCCGGGCATGCAGGCGATGGCCACCTCGATGATGAAGGCGAAGATGAAGAAGAAGGGCGTCGCCTCGCTCGAGGAACTGCGCAGCCTGTGCCTCGAGGCCGAGGTCAAGTTCATCGCCTGCCAGATGACCGTGGACCTGTTCGAGTTCGCCAAGTCCGACTTCATCGACGGCATCGAATTCGGCGGCGCGGCGACCTTCCTCAAGTTCGCCGGCGAGACCGACGTCTGCCTGTTCGTCTGACGGTGTAAGCGGCGGCGCGCGCGGCGCATGGAAGTCAATCCCGCGCAGGTCGTCACGCTCGTCGTCGCGGGCGGCTTCGCGATCGCCTTCGTCTTCGGCTTCGTCGCCGCGAAGTCGAACTTCTGCACGATGGGCGCGCTGTCCGACATCGTCAACATGGGCCACTGGGGCCGCATGCGCATGTGGCTGCTGGCGGTGGCGGTGGCCGTCGCCGGCACCGCGCTGCTGTCGCTGAACGGCCTGGTCGACCTGTCGAAGTCGGTGGCGCAGCGGCCGAATCTGCCGTGGTTGTCGCTGACCGTCGGCGGGTTGCTGTTCGGCGTCGGCATGACGCTGGCCGGCGGCTGCACCAACAAGAACCTGGTGCGCGCCGGCGGCGGCAGCGTGCGCTCGCTGGTGGTGCTGACCTTCGTCGCCATTGCGTCGTACATGACGCTGAAGGGCCTGTTCGGCCAGTGGCGGGCGCGCTGGCTGGACCCGCTGCGCATCGACCTGGCGGCGCGCGGCTGGACCGACCAGGGGCTGGACGTGCTGCTGACCCAGGCCTTCGGCCTGGACGCGAAGCCCGCGCTGCTGATCGCGGCCGGCACGGTAGTGCTGGCGCTGCTGGTGTTCGTCTTCAAGGACCGGCGCTTCCGGGCGAATGGCCTGCAGATCGCGTCCGGCGTCGTGCTCGGCCTGCTCGTCGCCGCCGGCTGGTACCTGACCGGCCATCTGGGCTACGGCGAGAACCCCGAGACGCTGGAGAACGTGTTCTTCGCGACGAACACGCGCACGATCGAAAGCTTGAGCTTCGTCGCGCCGCTGGCTTATTCGCTCGAGCTGCTGATGCTGTGGACCGACGCGTCGCTCGGCATGACCTTCGGCATCGCCAGCGTGCTCGGCGTCGCTGTAGGCTCGCTGGTGTACGCGCTCGCCGCGCGCAAGTTCCGCTGGGAAGGTTTTGCTTCGGTCGCCGACCTGCGCACGCAACTGCTCGGTGCGGTGTTCATGGGCTTCGGCGGCGTGACCGCTCTGGGCTGCACGATCGGGCAGGGCCTGTCCGGCGTGTCGACGCTGGCGATCGGCTCATTCATCGCCATCGGCAGCATCGTCGGCGGCTCGGTAGCGACGCTGAAGTGGATGTCGTGGCAGGCCGAGCGCGTGGCCTGAAGCTTGTTGGAGGACGCTATGGCATATCTGCGAATCGTGACACTGCTGGGCGCAGCCGTGATGGCGCCGCCGCTCGCGGCGGCACAGGCCGTGGAGGCACCCTGGGTGGCCGAGGCGCGGCAGGTGGGCATGTCGGTGCCGCCGAAGCTGCTCGCGGTGCTGCAGGCCGAGATCGCGCGCGGCGGCGCCGAAGGCGCGATCGAAGTCTGCCGCGTGCAGGCGCCGGAACTGGCACGCGCCGCCTCGCAGGAAAGCGGCTGGAGCGTCAGGCGCGTGAGCCTGCGCAACCGCAATCCGAAGGCCGTGCCCGACGCCTGGGAGCGGGCCGGGCTGGAAGACTTCGACCGCCGCGCCGCGGCCGGCGAAGCGCCGGCCAAGCTCGAGCTCGCCGCGGTGGTGAGCGTCGACGGCAAGCCGGTGCAGCGCTACCTGCGCGCGCTGCCCACCCTCGAGCTGTGCACGCAGTGCCACGGCCCGGCGGACAAGCTGAGCCCGGCGGTGGTCGCGCAGCTGAAGGCGCTGTACCCGGACGACCGCGCCACCGGCTACAAGGTCGGTGATATCCGCGGCGCGATGACGCTGAGCCGGCCGGCGCCCTGAGCGGCGCTGCGGTCCGCGCTGCTCAGCCGCGGCACACCGCCGCGCCGGCGCCGAGCATGGCCTCGACGGCGCGGCCGGCATCGGCACCGCCGGCCGCATGGCGCTCGAGCGCCCGCCGAGCGAGTTGCTCGAAGTGGCCGTGCCCGGCCGTGCAGGCGGCGCACAGCGCGGCCCCGCCGTCGCCGCGGCGCCAGGCCGTGTAGGCTTCGCGCAGGGCAGGATGCAGTTGCTCGCGCAGGCCGTCGAAGGCCGCGAACCAGACGTGCAGCGAGGGCTCGGCGCCGCGGTCGAGCAGCGCCGGCAGCGTCACCTCGACGTCGGCGAGCAGGTCGCGCAGCGCGCGCGCCAACAGCTCGCCGCGCCGCGTCGGCAGCGCCTGCCGCAGCGCTGCCCAGGCCGGGCCGAGGCGCTTGCCCACCCGGTACTCGCCGAGTTCATGCAGCAGCGCCGCTTCTGCCTGGTCGTCGACGAAGCGCGGCAATGCCGCGTGCAGGTCGCGGTCCAGCCCGTAGGCCCGCACTGCGGCGGCGAAGGCACTGTCCGCCGAAGGCCGCAGCGTGAAGGCCTCGAAGCGCTCCCAGCCCCAGCGCGCGAGCGCCTCGCGGCGCAGCACGATCTGCGCGGCGCCGTGTTCGTCGGCCAGCGCCGCCGGCGGGGCCAGCAGGCCGCGGGCCAGCTCGCGGCCGGCCACGGCCACCGGCAGGCCGTGGCGCTGCGCCCGGCCGTGCAACTCGGCGAGGAAGAACACCGGCCGTCCGCCTTCGGCCAGGCCCGCGCCGTACAGCAGTCCGCAGCCCTGCAGCCGGGCATTGACCGCAGCGGTGTCCAATGGGTCGGCGGGCGGCCCGCGATCGCCGATCGGCAGCGGCCGGTAGTCGTCGGCCTGTACGCGGTCCCACAGCGCCTCGCGTGCGGCGATCCAGCTGCCGACCTCGGCGCGGTCGAGGGCTGCGCCGAACGGATACCGCCGCTCCCAGCGGAAGAACTCGCGCATCTGCAGCAGGTAGGTGCACAGCGTCAGGTCGCCGGCATGGCGGGCATCGGCGATGTGGCAGTTGGCCTGCACCGCCTCGAGCAGCGCGCGGCGCATGTCGTCGTTCATCGCGTGGCCGGGCGCCGCCGCCACGGCTGCCAGGCGGCCAGCGGCGGTACCAGCGCGGCCCAGGGCAGATCGGCGAGGCTGCCGTGGCGCTGCTGTGCCAGGCCGACGAGGCGATGCACGTCGCGCTCGGCGCTGTCGAGCACGCCGTGCAGTGCTTCGAGGCCGCCGCACTGCAGCCGCAAGGCCTGCATGTGCAGCAGCGGGCGAGTCTCGGGCGGCAGGCGCAGCGCGAAGCGGGCGCGCTCGCGCAACAGCGCCGCCAGCGTGCTGCAGTCGCCGAGCGCCGCCGGCGAAGCGCATTCGACCAGCGACTGCTCGCCGATGCTGCGCCGGTGTGCCAGCCCGCACGTGGCCTGCTGCGCCAGCAAGGCCTTGGCGAAGGCGCAGGCGCGCGGGCCCTCGCCGCAGCCGCAGCGGCCGCTGCCGCGTGGGGACTCAGTCATCCGGCTGCGGCGCTGGCGAGCGCAGCTGCAGCAGCAGATCCTCTGCCGCGCCCTGGTCGGCGGCGAACATCACGCGGATCGCTGCCTGCGGGTCGGCGCCGGGCGCGGCGCGCAGTGCCTTGGCCTGCGCCGACGCGTCGCGGAACGCAGCATGTTCGCCGAGCTGGTCGAGTTGCGCGAACGGGCGCACGGCGTAGACGAAGTAGGGCATGTAGGCGGGCCTCAGAGGTAGGACTTGGACAGCCGCCGCCGGCCGGGTACGGACTTCTGGATGATGACGCCGCGTACGGCACCCAGGTCGGGCAGCGGCCGGTCGGCCGGCTTGCCGTGCGGCGGGTTCAGCGCGCGCAGCACCCAGCCGCCGGCGCACCGGCGCAGCTGGCGGAAGGTGTAGCCGCCGTCGAGCTCGGCGAGCACGAAGGCGCCGTCCTTCACCAGCCCATCCGGCTCGATGACGATGATCTCGCCGTCGTTGAATTCCGGCGCCATGTCATGCCCCAGCACGCGCAGCGCAAAGACCTCGCCGCCGCTGCAGCCGTCTTCGTTCATCCCATCACCTCGGCGTGCAACTGCGCAGCGGGCACGCCGGCCGCGGCCAGCTCGGCGTGCAGCGCGTCGACGAAATCGCCCGGGCCGGCAATGTAGAACGCGCAGTCGATGTCGAACAGGTCCGCGCGCATCGCTGCGGCCATCTCGCGCGCGCCGCGCGCCGGGTCGTCGCTGGTGCTGAGCGTCGATTCGAAGTGGTCGAAGGAATCGGACCAGGCGCGCGCCTGGTTGGCGAGGAAGTGGCCGTCGGGCCGCGTCGCCAGCCAGAACAGCGCGATCGACGGCGCCGCGTCGAGCGACAGCGCGTGCTCGATCAGGCTGTGCACCGGCGCGAAGCCGGTGTCGCAGGCGGCAAAGACCAGCGGCAGCGTCTCGTCGGCGAGGACGAACTCGCCGCCCGGGCCCCAGACGGTGACCGCGTCGCCGACCTTGACGGTGCCCGCGAACAGCCGCGCCGCGACCGGGTCGGCCGCATCGCGCGCGATGTAGAAATGCAGGTTGCGGTCGTCGCAGGGGCAGCTGGCGATGGTGTGCCGGGCGCGCACGCCCTCGCCCTGCGCCAGGCCGAGCACGACCCACTGTCCGGCGAGGAAGCGCAGGCGCTGGCTGCGCGGCGTCTGCAGGTGCAGCAGCAGCGTGTCGGCGCCGAGCGGCCGCAGCGCGCGCACGCCGGCCACGAGCTGCTGCTGCGGGATGTCGGCCGGCCCGCCGGCCTCGAGCGTTTCGATGGTCAGCTCGGCGCTGGCCGCGGTGTGCGCGCAGGCCAGCACGTAGCCCTGCGCCTTCTCGTTCTCCGACAGCGGGTAGTCGGTGTGCATCGTGCGCACCACCTGGCCCGAGGTGACGCGCACCTTGCACATGCCGCAGCTGCCATTGCCGCAGCCGTAGTTGAGCTTCAGGCCGGCGCGCATGCCTGCCTGCAGCAGCGTGTCGTGCCCTTCGACCGCGAATTGGTGCCCGCTCGGCCGCAGCGTCACTTGAGCCGACACCACCTTGAGTACATCGTCCATCACGTCCAGCACATCGACCGTTTCGGTGGCCAGTGCCCGGGCCAGCCCGTCGTTCAGCTGGCGCTGCAGTTCGGGCAGCCGGGTGTCGGGGGAGTCCGCGCCGAGGCACGCGAGCCGCGCGCGCAAGTCGAGCACCAGCGCGTGGTAGCGCTGCAGATGGCGCTGCGTGTCGGCCAGTTCCTGTCCCTGGCGGAACAGCCGTTGCGCCAGCACCTCCTGGCTAGGCAGCAGCCGCTCGCGCACGCGCCGGCCGAAGGCCTCGTCGCGGATGTGCGTGACGCGCTCGAGCAGCCCCGAGTTTTCGAACTGCGCCTGCGGGTACAGCTGCAGCAGCGATTCCGTCGCCACGAGGCCGTCGCAGAGCTCGATCTCGCCGGCGCGCACGCGCTGCTGCAGCGTGGCGCGCGGCACGCCCAGCAGTTGCGCCGCACGCCAGATCGTTACCCGCTGCGCCATGGCTTCACAGGCTCTCAGCGCCAGGCGTCGTCCAGCGGCGTCGCGATCCGGTCGATGAAGCGCGCGCGGTACAGCAGCCTGGGCGCGGCAGGATCGTCGACGAAGCCGCTGCGGTCGTGCAGCACGTTGTGGCCGACCAGGCCCATGCCGGCTTCGAGCCGCACGCGCTGCACCCACGGCGACCCCGCGAGCAGGGCTTCGATGGCGGCAGCCGCGGCGCGCGTGGGCGCGTCGTCCTTCCAGACGATGCTGCGCGTGCGCGCGGTGTAGCGCAGCTGCAGCCGGCCGCCAGCATCGACCGAGAACACCGGCCCGGCCTGCGCGGCGCGGGCGACGCCGGATTCGTCCTCGCGCGCGGGAATGGTCATCGCGTCGGGCTGCATCAGCGCGCGGATGTGTTCGGGCTGTGCATCGCGCAGCGCAACATAGGCCAGCTCCGGGTCGAGCAGTGCGTTTTCGCCGCCTTGGCGCGCCGGGCGCACGCAGTGCAGCACCAGCGCGCGGATCGTGCGCTCGCGCGGGTGGTAGTAGCCGTCGGTGTGCCAGCGGATCGGCCGGTCGGTGTAGGGGATGAAGCCGCCGCGGCCCTCGCGCGCATCGCTGCGCCCGCTGACCGCGATCGGCGAGATGCCGTCGTCGTCGGCCAGCCAGTTCGCATCCAGCCGCTGGATGCCGAGCTGCGCGCCCAGCTGCCGCGGCAGGTGGCGCTCGCCGCCGCCGGCGGCCGAGCGGTACAACGCGACGCCGCCGCGGCCGATGGCGCGCAACAGCGCGCCGCGCTCGGCGGCGCTGAGCGCGCACGGGTCGGCCACGTCGACGATCAGCTCGCCGACTTGCTGCGGGCGCTGGGCGAGCTTCCAGTCGCGCCAGCGCCTGTAGGCCGCGCCGTCGGCCAGGTCGAAGGGCGAGAGTGGCGCCGCGGCGCCCGCCGGCGCGTCGATGGGCATGACGGCAGCCAATTCAATCCCCGGTGTGGACCGAGCGCCGTGCCCGCCGCGGCGCCGGGTCGTAGAGATCGCGCATCGAGCGCTGCACGATCGCCAGCGCCGCGGGCGCTTCGACCGCCATCACCTGGTCGAGCACCCACAGGCGATCCTTCTCGGGCAGCGTCGGCTCGAGCCGGCTGCCCAGATAGCGCAGAAACGCGAAGTCGGGCTGGAAGCCGGGGGCCGGATCGCGGGCATGCGGATCGGCGCCGAACTCCGCGTAGTGCTGCATCAGCTCGTTGACCAGATCGATGAAGGTGTCGGCATGCGCCGGCGCGCCCGCGCCCGGGGCGCCGAGCAGGTCGTCCTCGTTGTCGGCCAGCGTGCGCGCGACGTGGCGCACCAGCGCGGTGGTGAACGCGGCGCGGTCTTCGGCCGGCAGCCGCGCCGCGGCGATGCGGTCGACCACGGCGATCAGGAACACCAGCACCTCGCGCATGAACGCGAAGTAAGGCGGTCCGGCGTCGATGTCGAAGTCGGCGCCGCGCATGCGCTTGAGCAGCTGGTGCGCGGCGCGCCAGACGATGAAGGCCATGGCACTGGCCTGCTCGGCCGGGCCGTGCGCTGCCCCGGGCCGGAACCAGTGGCTCTTGATGCGCATCGCGGGCGGCTGCGCTGGCGTGCTCATGTTCTGCTCGCGCGCCGTGCGGTCAAAGCGGCGTGCCGACCGCGGCGGCCGACTTGTGCGGCACGAACACGCCGCAGCCGACGCGCCTGCCGCTGCCGAGCCCGTGCTGCTGCAGGCTCAGCGAATGCGCGGCCGACAGGCCGTCGACCATCAGGCTGTAGCCCTGGATCGCGCCGTCGCTGCCGCGCCGTGCCAGGCCGCAGATCACGCGGCCGCTCACGGCGAGGGCGTCGAGCTCGGCCTGCACGGTGCGCAGGAAGCCGGCCTCGGCCTCGTCCTCGCCCCTGCCCTTGCCCCCGCCCTCGCTCTCGATCGCGGCCACGCAGTGCGCATAGAGGCTGCCCCAGGGGAGCAACTCGCGACAGCGCGCGCCGCCGAGCCGCAGCTTGCCGCTGCCTACCGTCAGTTCGCGATCGGCCAGCGCCGCCGCCTGCGCCGCCTTGGCACGGGGCAGGCGCAGCGTGAGCCGCGTGCGTGCCGACAGCAGGGGCTGCGAGCTGTCGTAGGCCAGCTTCAGCGGGTGCATGCCGGCGTGCGGCGTGGTCGCGAGCCACGGCAGGATGGCGTCGACCGCGTCGGCAAGGGCGTGCCGGTGCTCGGCCGGCAAGCGCCCGCCGGTGACGGCAAAGGCGAGGTCGATCATGTCTGCCGGCGCGTTCATCACGGATCTTGCGCGCGCTGGGTAGCCACCCAGTCGAGCATCGCTCGCGCCCAGGCTTCGGCCGTCAGCGGATCGATGTCGAACACGGTGAAGCGGCTGCGCTCGCGGATGCGCGTGCGCAGCAGCGGCAAGCCGCCGCCGTCGAATTCGATCTGCTGCAGCTCGATCTCCTGCCCGCCCAGCGGGGCGCGCAGCTTGGTCAGGACGGTCTGGCGGGTCATGGAATCGCCGGTATTGAGCGCGGGCCGCCCCTTGCGCGTCCATACCCGGCTCGGGTGACGCGGGGATAGCCCAAAGGGGGTATCTCGTTTACCAACGCGGGTGATAGGCGCTGGCACGTGCTTGGGGCGACGATTCGACCCACTCGCGAGAGGGTGCCGGGGCGTTCCCGACCCTTCCCGGCGCCGGCGGGTCGACCCGGCCCGACGCAGAGTGGCTTCGAGTCGCCGGTCCGCATCAGGAGACATGCCGCATGGCCAAGAAACCGCACCCGACGCCGATCCTCGACGAGCTCGAGAGCGGCCCCTGGCCCAGCTTCGTCACCGGCCTGAAGCGCCTGGCCGAAGACAAGGACTACGTCGTCGACCTGCTCGGCACGCTCGAGAGCAGCTACCGCAACAAGAAGGGCTACTGGAAGGGCGGCACGGTCGGCGTCTACGGCTACGGCGGCGGCGTGATCCCGCGCTTCACCGAGCTGAAGAACGAAGACGGCACCCCCGTCTATCCCGACGCCGCGGAACTGCACACGCTGCGCATCCAGCCGCCGCCGGGCATGCACTACACGACCGACGTGCTGCGCAAGATGTGCGACATCTGGGAGCGGCACGGCACCGGCCTGATCGCCTTCCACGGCCAGAGCGGCGACATCATGTTCCAGGGCGCCAAGACCGAGGGCGTGCAGGCCGCGTTCGACGAATTGAACGAACTCGGCTTCGACCTGGGCGGCGCCGGCCCGGCGGTGCGCACCAGCATGAGCTGCGTCGGCGCCGCACGCTGCGAGCAGAGCTGCTACGACGAGGCGCGCGCGCACCGCACGGTGATCAACACCTTCACCGACGACATCCACCGCCCGGCGCTGCCGTACAAGTTCAAGTTCAAGTTCAGCGGCTGCGCCAACGACTGCATGAACTCGATCCAGCGCTCGGACATGGCCGTCATCGGCACCTGGCGCGACAACATGCGCTCGGACGAAGGGCTGGCGCGCAAATGGTTCGACAAGCACGGCATGAACGAGCTCGTCAACAACGTCGTCACGCGCTGCCCGACGAAGGCGATCATGTTGAAGGAGGTCAAGGACCTGCGCAGCGGCGCGCACCTGACGACGGTCAAGGTCAGCGACACGCACGCGCTCGAGATCGACAACAAGGACTGCGTGCGCTGCATGCACTGCATCAACGTGATGACCGGCGCGCTCGCGCACGGCACCGACACCGGGGCGACGATCCTGATCGGCGGCAAGCGCACGCTGAAGATCGGCGACCTGATGGGCACGGTGATCGTGCCGTTCATGCCGCTGAAGACCGACGAGGACTTCGAGAACCTGGTCGAGCTCGGCCGCAAGGCGATCGACTTCTTCGCCGAGAACGCGCTCGAGCACGAGCGCACCGGCGAGATGATCGAGCGCATCGGCCTCGTGAACTTCCTCGAGGGCATCGGCGTCGAGGCCGACCCGCACATGGTCGCCAGCCCGCGCACCAACCCCTACGTGCGCATGGACGAGTGGGACGACGAAGTCGCCAAGATCAACGCGCGCAAGCAGGCCGACGCCGCCTGACGCCCTGCAACGCCGGAGAGACACGACATGGCCCATCGCACCCCCATCGAGAGCGGCTGCCCCGACAACAAGCCCTTCCTGCATCCGTCGCTGCTGAAGAACTACGGCAACTGGCGCTGGCACGACCGGCCGCGCCCGGGCGTGCTGCACCACGTCTCGCACAGCGGCGACGAGGTGTGGACGGTGCGCGCCGGCACGCAGCGCCAGATGGATCTGTACACGATCCGCAAGCTGTGCGACATCGCTGACCAGTACGCCGACGGCCACGTGCGCTTCACGATCCGCAGCAACATCGAGTTCATGGTCGCCGACGAGGCCAAGGTCGCGCCGCTGATCGGCGCGCTGCAAGACAGCGGCTTTCCGGTCGGCGGCACCGGCAACTCGGTGTCGTCGATCGCGCACACGCAGGGCTGGCTGCACTGCGACATCCCCGGCACCGACGCCTCGGGCGGCGTCAAGGCGCTGATGGACGAGCTCTACCACGAGTTCACGCACGAGGAGATGCCCAACCGCGTGCACCTGTCGACGAGCTGCTGCGAGATCAACTGCGGCGGCCAGGCCGACATCGCGATCGTCATGCAGCACACCAAGCCGCCGATGATCAACCACGATCTCGTCGCCAACATCTGCGAGCGCCCGGCGGTCGTCGCGCGCTGCCCGGTGGCGGCGATCCGCCCGGCGATCGTCAACGGCAAGCCCAGCCTCGAAGTCGACGAGACCAAGTGCATCTGCTGCGGTGCGTGCTACGCGCCGTGCCCGCCGATGCAGATCAACCACCCCGAGCACAGCAAGTTCGCGATCTGGGTCGGCGGCAAGAACAGCAACGCGCGCGCCAAGCCGACCTTCATGAAGATGGTCGCCGCCGGGCTGCCGAACAACCCGCCGCGCTGGCCCGAGGTGAGCGCGATCGTCAAGAAGATCCTCACCACCTACAAGAACGATGCGCGCGACTGGGAGCGCCTGTCGGACTGGGTCGAGCGCATCGGCTGGCCGCGCTTCTTCGAGAAGTGCGACCTGCCCTTCACCAAGTACCTGATCGACGACTGGCGCGGCTCGCGCGCCAACCTCAACGCGTCGGCGCACATCCGCTTCTAGAACGCGCACGGGCGGCACACGATCATGAAATTCGCGCTGATGGTCAGCGAGGGGCCCTACACCCACCAGGCCAGCGACACGGCATGGAACTTCGCCAGCGCCGCGATTGCCAGGGGCCACGAGGTGATGCGCGTCTTCTTCTATCACGACGGCGTCTACAACTCGAGCCGGCTGACCGAGCCGCCGCAGGACGACCGCCACATCGTCAACCGCTGGAGCAGGCTGAAGGAAGAGCACGGCGTCGACCTCGTGGTCTGCGTCGCCGCGGCGCTGCGCCGCGGCATCAAGGACGAGGTGCTGGCACCAGGCTTTCGCATCAGCGGCCTGGGGCAACTGGTCGATGCCGGCATCAAGGCCGACCGCACCGTGACCTTCGGCGGCTGACGACCGGGAACGCGCGATGAAGAAGTTCATGTTCGTCAACCGCAAGCCGCCCTACGGCACGGTCTACGCGCTCGAGAGCCTCGAGGTCGTGCTGATCGCCGCGACCTTCGACCAGGACGTGAGCCTGGTCTTCCTCGACGACGGCGTGTACGAACTCGTCAAGGGCCAGGACACCAAGGCGGCGGGCATCAAGAACCACAGCAAGACCTACCGCGCGCTCGACGGCTACGACGTCGAGAAGCTCTACGTCGAGCGCGAGTCGATGCAGGCGCGCGGACTCACCGAGGACGACCTGATGGTCGGCGTGGAAGTGCTGGCCAGCGCCGAAATGGCCGAGCTGATGGCGTCGCAGGACGTCGTGCTCTCGTTCTGACACTCGAGGACCCGGCCCGCCATGCTGCACATCGTCAACAAGTCGCACCACCAGACCGGCTCGCTCGCCAGCTGCCTGCGCCTGGCCCGGCCCGGGCACGCGCTGCTGCTCACCGAAGACGGCGTGCTCGCCGCGGCGCAGGCCATGGCCGCCGCGTCGGGCGTTGCCGCGGCGCTGGCGACGCTGAAGATCTACGTGCTGCAGCCCGATGTCGAGGCGCGCGGCCTCGCCGGCAAGCTGATCGGCGGCGTCACCGCGGTCGGCTACGACGGTTTCGTCGACCTGGTGGCCGAGCAGCCCACCAACCAATCCTGGATCTGACCATCAGAGGAGAGAGTCATCATGTCCATCGAAGTGAACGGCACCGCCATCGAGACCGACGAGGAAGGCTATCTCGTCAACCTCTCCGACTGGAGCGAGGACGTGGCCAAGGAGATCGCCAAGGCCGAAAGCGTCGACATGAGCGAGAACCACTGGGAAGTCGTGAACTTCCTGCGCGAGTACTACGACGAATACCAGATCGCACCGGCCGTGCGCGTGCTGACCAAGGCGATCGGCAAGCAGCTCGGCGCCGACAAGGGCAACAGCAAGTACCTCTACGAGTTGTTCCCCTACGGCCCGGCCAAGCAGGCGTGCAAGATCGCCGGCCTGCCCAAGCCGACCGGCTGCGTGTAAGGCCGCCGATCCTCCTGCTGCGCGCGCCGATCTTGCGCCTGCGATGTTGGCGAGGTCATGACAAGTGCTGCGCACAGTTGTCAGCCCTCGCCGCAGCTGAAGCTGTCGCCGTACCCGGGTATGGCTGCGCTTGCCGCCGCAACCTCGACCCGCTGGCGACGCCATCTCGGCGACCTTCGGACAGCTTGATGGACCGCCAGGCATGACCCTCCTGTCCTTAGCCTATGCGGCGCTCTTCTACGCCGCCACGGCGGTTCTGATCGTCGGACTGGCGCTGAAGCTGCGCAGCTATGCAGGCACCCCGGCGCCGCTGAAGATCCCGACCACGCCGGCGCCGACCACCACCGGCGGCGTCGTGCTGCGCATGACGCGCGAGGTGGTGTTCTTCGAGAGCCTGTTCAAGGGCAGCAAGTGGACGTGGATCTTCGGCTGGCTGTTCCATGCCTCGCTGGCGCTGGTGCTGTTGCGCCACGTGCGCTACTTCCAGGAGCCGGTGTGGGCACCGATCGTGTTCGTGCAGTTCTTCGGCACCTACGCCGGGATCACGATGGTCGCCGGGCTCGCCGGGCTGTGGGCGCGGCGCCTGCTCGTCGACCGCGTGCGCTTCATCTCGACGCCGTCGGACCACCTGCACCTGGCGCTGCTGGTGGCGATCGGCCTCAGCGGCCTGGCCATGCGCTTCGTCGCGCACACCGACGTCGTCGCGGTGAAGGCCTTCATGCTCGGACTCATGCGCTTTTCGATCCAGCCGCTGCCGGCCGACCCGCTGCTGCTCGTGCATCTGGCGCTGGTGGCATTGCTGATGATCGTGTTTCCGATCAGCAAGCTGCTGCACGCGCCCGGGCTGTTCTTCAGCCCGACGCGCAACCAGAGCGACGACCCGCGCGAGTCGCGCCACCTGGCCGGCTGGGCCGCGGCGCTGGACAAGTCCTGAACCGATGAGGCCCCCACACCCGTTTCGTTCACTGCCCCCCGCGGGGGCGCGTCAGCGCCTTCGGGCGGCCGGGCGGCACTGACATGGCCGCCGCCAAGTTCGACACCCCGGCGCTGAAGCCCTACCCGGTGATCCCGCTGGTCGCCGAGGGGGCGATGGCGCACAGCAAGCCCTTCGCCGCCTCGGCCAAGATGCAGGAGGCGCTCGGCTTTCCGGGCGAACTGAGCGAAGGCTGGGAGCAGCGCGCCATCACCAGGATGGGCGAACTGCTGGCCAAGTACCGCAGCCTGCGCGTCTACATGGACGCCTGCGTGCACTGCGGCGCCTGCAGCGACAAGTGCCACTACTACCTCGGCACCGGCGATCCGAAGAACATGCCGGTGGCGCGTCAGGATCTGATGCGCGGCGTGTACCGGCGCTACTTCACCTTCGCCGGCAAGCACTTCCCGAAGCTCGTCGGCGCGACCGACCTGACGAAGGAGCTGCTCGACCAGTGGTGGAGCTACTTCAACCAGTGCAGCGAATGCCGCCGCTGCAGCGTGTTCTGCCCCTACGGCATCGACACCGCCGAGGTGACGATGGCGGCGCGCGAGATCATGGACTCGGTCGGCGTCGGCCAGAAGTACGCCAACGAGATCATCGGCAAGGTGCACCGCATCGGCAACAACCTCGGCATCCCCGAGCCGGCGCTCGCCGACACGCTGGCCGGGCTCGAGGAAGACACGCTGGAAGAAACCGGCGTCGACGTGCGCTTCCCGCTCGACGTGAAGGGCGCCGAGGTGCTGCTGATCACACCGAGCGCCGACTTCTTCAGCGAGCCGCACGTCGACAGCCTGATCGGCTACGCCAAGGTGTTCCACGCCGCGGGCATCAGCTGGACGCTGTCGAGCAAGGCGAGCGAAGCGGCGAATTTCGGCATGTTCATCGGCAGCTACGAGCAGATGCGCAAGGTCGCGCTGCGCGTGCGCGACGCGGCGCTTGAGCTCGGCGCCAGGCGCATCGTCGTCGGCGAGTGCGGCCACGCCTGGCGCGTGGCCTACAGCTTCTGGAACACGCTGGTGGGCATCGGCGCCGGCGGCAAGGATCCGTTCGCGCTCGAACTGCAGAACCAGCTCGATGCCCGCTGGAAGCAGCCGATGCACATCTGCGAATTCACGCACGACCTGATCCAGCGCGGCGCGCTCAGGTTCGACAAGGAGAAGAACGACGAGCGCATCGTCACCTTCCACGATTCGTGCAACGTCGCGCGCGCCTCGCGCATGGGCGATGTGCCGGGCGGCCAGTTCACGATCCCGCGCGACATCATCCGCGCGGTCGCCAACCACTTCCACGACATGCCGGCGGGCACCACGCACGAGGCCACCTTCTGCTGCGGCGGCGGCGGCGGCTTGCTCACCGACGACCTGCTCGAGCTGCGCGTCAAGGGCGCGCTGCCGCGCCTGGAGGCGCTGAAGAACGTCGCCGACGCGCACGGCGTCAACTTCATGGCCACCATCTGCGCGATCTGCAAGGCGCAGTTCTCCAAGGTGCTGCCGTATTACGGCTTCGACATGAGCATGGTGGGCGGCGTCCACCAGCTCGTGAGCAAGGCCATCCGCCTCGGCGAGGGGCATTGATTCAGAGCGAGGGCAAGACGATGTCCACCACCCCCGGGAGCAGCCAGACCAAGGTCTTGAACTTCCGCCGTTACAAGGACGGCGATCACAAGGTCAAGCGCTGGTCGGAGCAGATCTTCAACGCCGACCACTCGCACAAGTGCCCGACCTACATCCAGAGCGCACCGCCGTGTCAGGCGGCGTGCCCGTCGGGCGAGGACATCCGCGGCTACCTGAACATCGCGCGCGGCATCGAGAAGCCGCCGGCGGGGATGAAGTGGCAGGAATACGCGTGGCGCCGCCTCACCGAAGCCAACCCGTTCCCGAGCGTGATGGGCCGCGTGTGCCCGGCGCCCTGCGAATCGGGCTGCAACCGCAACCAGGTCGAGGACTTCGTCGGCATCAACTCGGTCGAGCACTTCCTCGGCGACTGGGCCAACGCCAACCAGATGGCCTACAGCAAGCCCGAGACCAAGAGCGGCAAGAAGGTCGCGGTGATCGGCGGCGGCCCGGCCGGGCTGTCGGCGGCGTACCAGCTCGCGAGGAAGGGCCACGACGTGACGATCTTCGACGAGCGCGCCGAGTTGGGCGGCATGATGCGCTACGGCATCCCGGGCTTTCGCACGCCGCGCGACGTGCTCGACACCGAGATCCGGCGCATCCTCGAGCTCGGCGTCGCCACGCGCATGAATACGCGCATCGGCACCGACATCACGCTCGAGCAGGTCCGCGCCGACTTCGACGCGGTCTTCCTCGGCATGGGTGCGCAAAGCGGCCGGCCGCTGCCGGTCGAAGGCGCCGAGGCGCCCAACATCGTCACCGCCACCGCGTTCCTGAAGGCCTTCAACGACGGCCGGCTGCGCCACGTCGGCAAGCGCGTGGTCGTGGTCGGCGGCGGCGACACTTCCATCGACGTCGCCAGCGTCGCGCGGCGCCTGGGCAACATCGAGGAAGCACACGAGGCCGACCTGCCCGAGAACGCGATCGGCGCGCTCGCCGGTTTCGCGGCGCACGAGTCGGCGCTGGTGTCGCGGCGCCAGGGCGCCGAGGTCACGCTGACCTCGGTGTTCGCGATCGACAAGATGCAGGCGAGCAAGCACGAGGTCGAGCACGCGCTCGCCGAAGGCATCGCGATCCGCGGCGGCCTGGTGCCGGTCGGCGTCGTGCGCGACGCAAGCGGCCGTGCGACCGCGCTGCGCGTCGCGCGCTGCGAAGCCAAGCTCGCCGGCGGCAAGCTCGAGATCAAGACCGTTCCCGACAGCGAGGAGGACATCGAGGCCGACCTGATCGTCTCGGCGATCGGCCAGGCGGTCGACTTCAGCGGCATCGAAGTGTTGAACAACGGCCGCGGCGCGCTCGCCGCCGACAAGAACTACCAGGTGCAGATCGGCGGCGAGGCGCAGGCCGACATCTTCTGCGGCGGCGACGTGATCCGCCCGCACCTGCTGACGACGGCGATCGGCCACGGCTCGATCGCCGCCGACGGCATCGACCGCTTCCTGCGCGGCGAGGCGCAGGGCAAGCGCCCCAAGGTCGACGTGCACAGCTTCGACCTGATGCGCAAGATGGTCGAGAAGGGCCTGCCTATAGGCCACATCGACGAGCCGACCTGGGGCACGGACCGCTCCAACGGCGCGATCCACAACTTCGACAACCGCTCGGACCGCTACGTCATCTCGCACAAGGAGCTGTTCCTCGGCCACTTCCCGTACACGCCGCGCCACAGGCGCCAGATCACGACGCTGTCGGCCGAGGAGGCGCTGAACAATTTCGAGGAACGCATGCTGCCGCTGCTCGAAGCGCAGGCGCAGGCCGAGGCCAAGCGCTGCATGAGCTGCGGCATGTGTTTCGAGTGCGACAACTGCGTCGTCTACTGCCCGCAGACGGCGGTCTTCAAGGTAAAGAAGGCGCAGGCCACGATGGGGCGCTACGTCGATACCGACTACGCCAAGTGCATCGGCTGCCACATCTGCAAGGACGTGTGCCCGACCGGCTACATCCAGATGGGGCTCGGAGAGTAACTTGGCCCCCCCCCGCAGCGCCTTCGGCGCCCCCCCCCCGGGGGGGCGCCGCCAGCGGCCCGGCAGAGCCGGTTCCGCGGCGGCCGCTTGGCTGATGGCGTTGGTGATTGCGTTGGCGGGTGGAGCGAATGCCGCACCCGTCATCGAGAAGGCGGTGAAAGGCGAACGCTGCGTCGAGGACACCGCGACGATGCGGCGCGACCACATGCGCTTCCTGAAGCACCAGCGCGACGAGACCGTGCACCTCGGCATCCGTGGCGCCAAGTACAGCCTCCAGGGTTGCGTCGAGTGCCACGCCAGCGCCAAGACCGGCAGCGTGGCCGCCGCGGCGGGCGACTTCTGCGTCGCCTGCCACGGCTTCGCCGCAGTGAGGATCGACTGCTTCGAGTGCCACGCGGCGCGGCCGGCGGCTGCCGTGGTGAGGTCGGGAGTCAAGCCGTGAGCCGGCGCGGCTTTCTCGGCACCGCCGCGGCCGGGCTCGCCGGCGTGATGCTGGCGCCAGGCATCCAGCTGATCGAGATGGCGCAAGCGGCCACACCCGCGGCCGGCGCCAGTTCCAAGGTGCGCTGGGGCATGCTGATCGACACCACCCAGTGCGCCAGCGGCTGCACCGACTGCGTCGACGCCTGCTTCACCGAGAACGGCATCGACGAGAAGAAGACGCGCACCTCGCCGCAGTGGATCCGCAAGGTCGAGCTGAAGGAGGCGAAGACCGGCCGCACGGCGTCGGCACCGGTGATGTGCCAGCACTGCGCCGAGCCGCCTTGCGTCGACGTGTGTCCGACCGGGGCGTCGTTCAAGCGCGCCGACGGCATCGTGCTCGTCGATCGCCACATCTGCATCGGCTGCCGCTACTGCATGATGGCCTGCCCCTACAAGGCGCGCAGCTTCGTGCACGAGCCGCTGGCCGGCCAGAAGCCCGAGGTGCCGCGCGGCAAGGGAACGGTCGAGAGCTGCACGCTGTGCGTCCACCGGCTGGACCGCGGCGACCACACGACGGCCTGCGCCGAAGCCTGCACCCGGGCCGGGCACGGCGCCATCGTCTTCGGCGACCTCAACGATCCGTCGAGCGAGATCGCCCGCCGCGTGCGCGAACTCGCCAGCACCGCGCTGCGCGCCGACCTGAGGCTCGACCCGGGCGTGCGCTATCAGGGTCTGTAAGCGCCATGCCCAACGCCACCGTACCGATGCCCACGCAGGCCGCGCCGCGCCGCTTCTGGCTGCTCGCGGCGTTCGGTGCGCTGGTCACGCTGATCGGTCTCGGCGCCGCACACCTGATGGAGGAGCACGGCCACGTCATCACCGGCATGGACAACCAGGTGGTCTGGGGCCTGCCGCACGTGTTCGCGATCTTCATGATCGTCGCCGCCTCGGGGGTGCTCAACGTGGCCTCGGTCGGGTCGGTGTTCGGGCACGCCGCCTACAAGAAGCGTGCGCCGCTGTCGGGGCTGATCAGCCTGGCGCTGCTCGCCGGCGGCCTGATGGTGCTGATGCTCGACCTCGGCCGGCCCGAGCGCGTGGTGGTCGCGGCCACGCACTACAACTTCAAGTCGATGTTCGCGCTGAACGTCTTCCTGTACTCGGGGCTGGCCGGCATCGTCGTCGTCTATCTGTGGACGATGTTCGAGCGGCGTCTGGCCCCCTGGTCCACGCCGGCCGGCGTCGCGGTCATGGTCTGGCGCTTCGTGCTCACCACCGGCACCGGTGCGATCTTCGCCTTTCTGGTCGCGCGGCAGGCCTACCAGTCGGCGCTGCTGCCGCCGCTGTTCGTCGTCATGTCGTTCGCCTGGGGCTTGGCGGTGTTCCTCGTCGTGCAGCAGGCGGTGCTGGCCTGGAACGGGCGCACGCTGGCGCCGGACATCGAGCAGCGCCTGGCCCGGCTGCTCGCCGTCTTCGTGGCGCTCGCGGTCTATTTCGTGGCCGTGCTGCACCTGACCAACCTGTACTACGCGCGCCAGGGCGAGTTCGAGGCCTTCATCCTGCTCGGCCGCAACGGCGGCGGCAGCTTCGCGCTGCTGTTCTGGATCGGCTTCGTCGCGCTCGGCTCGGTGCTGCCGTTCGCGCTGCTGCTGGCGCCGCGCGGCAGCGGCGGCAGGCACGCGACGCTGGCCGCCTCGCTGCTCGTCGTGCTCGGCGCCTTTGCCTTCCTCTACGTCTTCATCATCGGCGGCCAGGCGTTTCCGCTCGAGATCTTCCCCGGCTACGCGGCGGCGAGTTCCTTCGGCGACGGGCAGGTCGCGCACTACGTGCCGTCCTGGCCCGAGCTGGCGCTGGGCATCGGCGGGCTGGGCGCCGCCTTCCTGGTGACGGCGATCGGCGTGCATGTGCTCGACTTCCTGCCGCAGGACGAGCCGGCCGCCGCCCGCTGAACGCAGCATGGACCGCCTGCTCGTCGCCGCCACGCACCGTTCGTCGGGCAAGACGACGCTGAGCGTCGGGCTGCTGGCGGCCTTTGCGGCGCGCGGCGTGGCGGTGGCGCCGTTCAAGAAGGGACCGGACTACATCGATCCGATGTGGCTCGCCCATGCCGCCGGCCGGCCGTGCCACAACCTCGATCCGTACCTGATGACGCCGGCCGCGATCCGGCGCTGCTTCGCCGACGGCGTGCGCGGCGCCGAGCTGGCCGTGGTCGAAGGCAACCTCGGCCTGTACGACGGCATGTCGCTCGACGGCCGCGACTGCAACGCCGCGCTGGCCAAGCAGCTGCGTGCGCCGGTGCTGCTGGTGCTGGACGTGCGCGGCATCACGCGCGGCGTCGCGCCGCTGCTGCTCGGCTACCAGGCCTTCGATCCCGGGCTGGACATCGCCGGCGTGGTGCTCAACCGCGTCGGCGGCTCGCGGCACGAGTCGAGGCTGCGCGCGGTGATCGAGGCGCACACCGATCTTCCGGTGCTGGGCGCCGTGGCCGAGGATCCGCGGCTGGCGATGGTCGAGCGCCACCTGGGTCTGGTGCCGTGTGCGGAGGTCGACGACCCGCGCTCGCGCATCGCGTCGCTCGGCCACATCGTCGGCGCACAGGTCGATCTCGACCGGGTGCGCGCGCTTGCCGCGTCGGCGCCGGCGCTGCCCTGGCCGGCGCCGCGCCGGCAGCGGCCGGGTGCGCCGCTGCGCATCGGCATCGCGCGCGACCGCGCCTTCGGCTTCTACTATCCGGACGACCTGGCTGCGCTGCGCGCCGCCGGCGCGGAACTGGTGCCCTTCGACACCCTGCACGACCGCGAACTGCCGCCGGTCGATGCGCTGATCATCGGCGGCGGCTTTCCGGAAACCTGCCTGGAGGCGCTGGAGGCGAACGCGAGCATGCGCGCGTCGATCCGCAGCGCCATCGTCGGCGGCCTGCCGGCCTACGCCGAATGCGGCGGCTTGATGTACCTGGCGCGGTCGATCGCCTGGGGCGGCCGCCGCGCCGAGATGGTGGGCGCGATCCCGGGCGACGTGGTCATGCATGCGCGCGCGGTCGGCCGCGGTTACGTGCATCTGCGCGAGACCGCGGCGATGCCCTGGCCCGGCGGCAGCGACGCAAGCATGCGCGCGCACGAGTTCCACCATTCGAGCCTGGAGAACACCGACCCGGCGGTGCGCTTCGCCTGGCGCGTCGAGCGCGGCCACGGCATCGACGGCGAGAACGACGGCCTGGTCGTGCACAACCTGCTGGCCAGCTATGCCCACCTGCGCAGCGCCGGCGGCACCGGCTGGGTGACGCGCTTCGTGCGCTTCGTGCGTTTCGTGCGCAGCCAGCACGCGCGGGCCGGCGCCGCCTGCCGCGCCGGGTTGCGGGTCCATTGAAGGAGGCGAAGGAGTCAAGCCGGTGATGACCAAGCATTCCCCGCGCACGCTGCGTGTCGGCGACCGTGACGTGCCCACCGACGGCGAGGGCTATCTGCACGATCTTGGCGACTGGTCGGAGGAATTCGCCAGCACGCTCGCCCGTGCGGAAGGCCTGACGCTGACGCCGCGGCACTGGGAGTTGATCCGCTTCCTGCGCGAGTACTACCAGACGCACGGCGTGCAACCCCAGGTGCGCGTGATGATCCGCCACTTCAGTACGCTGTGGGGGCCGCAGGCCGGCAGCAACCATGCGCTGCACGAGATGTTCCCGATCGGCGGTCCGCAGAAGCAGGGCAACCGCCTGGCCGGGCTGCTGCGCACCAAGGGCGAGCACTGACGAGGGAGCCACCGATGAATGCGTTCACTGAAATGCCGTCGCTGCTCGCGGCGATCCCGCGCCGCGGCACGGTCTACCTGGTGGGCGCCGGCCCGGGCGCTGCCGAGCTGCTGACGCTGCGCGCCGCGCGGCTGCTCGCGCAGGCCGACGTGGTGGTCCACGACCACCTGGTCGGCGCCGGCGTGCTCGCGCTGATCGGTCCGCAGGCCGAACGGCTGTACGTCGGCAAGCAGCACGGCCGGCACAGCCTGCCGCAGACGCAGATCAATGCGCTGCTGCTGCAGCTGGCCAGCGAGGGCCGCGACGTGGTGCGGCTCAAGGGCGGCGACCCCTTCGTGTTCGGCCGCGGCGGCGAAGAACTGCAGGTGCTGGCCGAGGCCGGCGTGCGCTTCGAGGTGGTGCCCGGCGTCACCGCCGCCTGCGGTGTCGCGGCCTGTGCCGGCATTCCGCTGACCCACCGCGACTTCGCACAGAGCTGCAGCTTCGTCACCGGCCATCTGAAGGACGGCAGCTGCGACCTGGACTGGCCGGCGCTGGCGCGTCCGCGGCAGACGGTCGTGATCTACATGGGGCTGTCGGGCCTGGAGCACATCTGCATGCAGCTGGTCGCGCACGGGCTGCCGCCGCACTGGCCGGCCGCGGTGGTCGCCGACGGCACGCTGCCTTCGCAGCAGGCAGTCTGCGCGACGCTCGCCACGCTGCCGGCGGCGGTGGCGCGCGCGGGCCTGAAGTCTCCCTGCCTGACGATCGTCGGCGAGGTCGTGCGGCTGCGTGACGAACTGGCTGGCCGGGTCACGCCGGTTGCGGCGGACCCGGTTGGCGAGCCGCTGCCCTTGCGTTGAGCGGCTCTGCGGCGCGGGTTGATGCGGCGGTCTTCCATGATCCGGGGTGTTGCCCCGCATCATGGAAGTCAGCGCGACTCGGCCGCGCGCGCCTCGACCGCCAGGACCGCGGCCTCGACCCGCGAGCTGAGGTTGAGCTTGCTCAGGATGTGGCGCACGTGCAGCTTGACCGTATCGTGGCTGATGCCGAGCGCACGCGCGATCATCTTGTTGCTCTCGCCGCGTGCCAGATGCTCGAGGATCTCGCGCTCGCGCTCGGTCAGCGAGGCGAGCGCGCCGCGCCCGGCGTCGACCTTGCCGCCGCTTTGCAGCAGGTGGGCGAGCTTGACCGTCATCGCCGGTGCCACCGTCAGCTCGCCGCGCGCCGCGTTGCCGATGGACTTGACGATGTCCTCGGGCTCCATGTCCTTCAGCAGGTAGCCGCGCACGCCGGCGCGCAGCGCCGCCGACAGGTCGGCCTCGGAGTCGCTCATCGTCAGGATCAGGGCCGGCGTGTCGAGCCCCTCGGCCCGCATCCGGCGCAGCAATGTCAGCCCGTCGGTCTGCGGCAGGCGCAGATCGAGCACTGCCAGGTCGGGATGGTGCGCGCGCACCGCGGCGAGCAGTTCGTCCGGGTCGGCGACCGCGGCCAGCACCTCCATGCCGCCGCGCTCGCGCAGCAGGTCGGCCAAGCCGTTGCGGCACAGCGCGTGGTCGTCGATCAGCACGACGCGCGGTGCCTGCCCGGTCATCCGATCGCTCCTTCCGGTGCGGGTCGCGGCACCGCCGGCGCGAACAGCAGCCGCACCCGGGTGCCGCCGCCGCGCCTGGCTTCGATCTCGAGCCGGCCGCCGATGCGCCGCGCCCGCTCGCGCATGATCTGCACGCCGTAGTGCGCGCCGGCCGCCTGTGCCGCTCCGGCCGGGCCGACGCCGTCGTCGTCGACCACGATCTCGACGCCGCCCTCGGCCGCCGGCGCCACCTGCAGCCAGGCGTGGCGCGCCTGCGCATGGCGTGCGATGTTGGTCAGCGCCTCCTGCACGACGCGCGACACCTGGGCCTCCTGCGCCGGCGCGAGCCGCAGCGCCGGCAGCGCGTTGTCGATCAGCAGCGCGACCCCGCCTTCGCGGCGCAAGCGCTCCGCGCTTGCCTGCAGCGCATGCGCCAGGCCGCGCGGGTCGACCGGTTCGCGCAGCTGGCCGATGATGCCGCGCAGCTCGGCATGCGCCTCCGACACGGTGCGCCGCAGCTCGTCGCAGTAGCGCAGCGCGCGCGCCTCGTCGTGCGCGCGCAGCGCATCCTCGAGCAGCGGCAGCCGCAGCTTGACGAAGGCGAGCCCCTGCGCCAGCGAGTCGTGCACCTCGGCGGCGATCTGCTGCCGCTCCTGCGCCAGTTCGGCCTGCAGACGCTCGGCCTCGAGCCGTGCGTTGTTCAGCGCCAGGCCGAGCAGCTCGCCGATCGACTTCAGGATCGCCTGCACCTGCGGCGCCGGCTCCTCGGCGTCGGCGAAGAACAGGTTGTAGACGCCGAGCACCCGGCCGCGGTGCTGCAGCGCCACGGCAAGCAGGTGCTCGCAGCCGTCGCCGAAGGCGGCTGCGCCGCGGCGAGCCGCGCAGGCGCGGACGTCGCTGGACCACAGCACCGGCCGGCCGTCGGCGGCGCTGCCGCAGTGGCCGCACTGGCGCTCGACCGCCTGTTCGGCATCGACGAAGGCCGGCGACAGACCGAAGGCGCTGACAAGCTCCAGCCGCTCGCCGTCGTCCGACAGCACCCGCACCGCACCGGCGTGCGCGCCGGCCAGCTGCGCGACCGGCTCGAGGAAACGCTGCAGCAGTGCGCCGATGTCGCCGCCGCTGGCCACGCCGGCCGTGATCTCGGCCAGGATCGACACCCCGCCGCGCACGCTGGAGCCGTCGCGGGCCGCCGCGTGGATCACCCGGGCAGTGGAGTCTTGCATCGTCTGTCGTCCGCGGTGGCGGGCCTGTCTCCTGCTGTGCTGCGTCGGGCGACCCGGTGCGCCCGCCTCGCTGCGGGTCTGCGGCGCGGCCCGATGCCGCATGCTACGCCAACCACGGCGGCCGGACTCGGTCACGCCGCGGCGGGCACGAACTCGCGGCAGTGGCGCAGGAAGTCCTCGCTGCCCGGGCCGAGGTGCTTGTCGCGGTGAAGCACGATCGCCAACCGCCGCGTGGCGCGCGGCAATGTGGTCGCCACTTCGGCCAGCGTGCCCCGCGCGAGTTCCTGCGCGACGACCTGGCGCGCCAGGCAGCCCAGCGCCGCACCGGCGGCGACGAGCCGCTTGATCGCTTCGGGGCTGCCGAATTCGAACTCGACGCGCAGCGGGCCGACGCGTTCGATCAGCCAACGCTCGGCGGCCTCGCGCGTGCCCGAGCCGGGTTCGCGCAGCGCCCACGGCGCCTCGCGCAGCTGGCGCAGGCTGGCCGTGCGCCCGGCCAGCGGGTGTGCAGGCGCGGCGACGATCACCAGCTCGTCGCTGCGCCAAGGCCGCGCGACCAGCTGGGGATGGGTCTGCCGTCCCTCGATGAAGCCCAGGTCGACGTCGAAGGCGGCGACGGCGGCGACGACTTCGCGGGTGTTGCCGATCATCAACTCGACCGGGCTGCGCGGGTGGGCGAGCTTCCAGTGCGCGAGCAGTTCGGGCAGCAGGTACTCGCCGATCGACAGGCTGGCCGCCAGGCGCAGCGGCGCGTCGTGCCCGCTGCCGAACAGGCGTTCGAGCTGCATCGCCTGGTCGAGCAGCGCGTTGGCCCGCGGCAGCAGCGCGCGCCCGTTCTCGTTGAGCACCAGCCGGCGCCCGACGCGGTCGAACAGCGGCCGGCCGAGCACGGCCTCGAGCTCGGCCAGCGCCGCGCTCGCCGCCGATTGCGAGCGCGACACCCGGTCGGCCGCGGCGCGCGTCGAGCCGCAGCGGGCGGTGGCGGCGAAGACCTCGAGCTGGCGCAGGCTCAGGCGCAGCCGCGCGCTTGCCGAGGGGGCGGCAGGGTGATCGTTTTTTCCGTGCATCGTGACCGATATTGTCTGTTTTTTCTTTTGAGCCGCGAGGCATAGCATCGCCTCGCGTTGGGTGCGGCGAGAGCGGTCGGTGACGCTGTTGCCGCCGGACTGCAAGACGAAGGAGACAAGGCGGGCGCGGCCGGGCGGGTGCGGTCTGCGGCGGCTGACGACATGGACGTGGCCGACAGATGAATCATCAACTGGTCGCTCCCCACGGCGGCGGGAGCCTGCGCCCGTTGCTGCTCGAAGGCGCGCGGCTCGGGGCCGAACTGCAGCGCGCGGCGGCGCTGCCGCGAGTGCGCGTGAGCTCTCGCGAGCGCGGCGACCTGCTGATGATGGGCATCGGCGGCTTCACGCCGCTGGCCGGCTTCATGAGCCATGCCGACTGGCAGGGCGTGTGCGACGGCATGCGCACGGCGAGCGGCCTGTTCTGGCCGATCCCGATCACGCTGTCGACCGGCGAGGCCACTGCCCAGACCTTCCGCACCGGGCAGGAGATCGCGCTCGCCGACCCCGACGACGGCTCGACTCTCGCGACGATGCTCGTCACCGAGAAGTACGCCATCAACAAGGCGCACGAGTGCGCGATGGTCTTCCGCACCACCGACCCGGCGCACCCCGGCGTGAAGATGGTGATGGAGCAGCCGGCGGTGAACCTGGCCGGGCCGGTGCAGGTGCTGTCGCAGGGCGGCTTCCCCGAACGGTACGGCGACCTGTACATGACGCCGGAGCAGACGCGGCGGCTGTTCCGCTCGCGCGGCTGGTCGCGCGTCGCCGCGTTCCAGACCCGCAACCCGATGCACCGCTCGCACGAGTACCTGGCCAAGGTGGCGATCGAGGTCTGCGACGGCGTGCTGGTGCACTCGCTGCTCGGCGCGCTGAAGCCGGGCGACATTCCTGCCGACGTGCGCACGCGCGCGATCGCCGCGCTGGCCAGGAACTACTTCGTGCCGTCGACGATCGTGCAGGCGGGCTACCCGCTCGACATGCGCTATGCCGGTCCGCGCGAAGCGCTGCTGCACGCGCTGTTCAGGCAGAACTACGGCTGCTCGCACCTGATCGTCGGCCGCGATCACGCCGGCGTCGGCAGCTACTACGGGCCCTTCGAGGCGCACCGCATCTTCGACGAGATCCCGCAGGACGCGCTGCAGACGCAGCCGCTGCGCATCGACGTCGCGTTCTGGTGCTACCGCTGCGGCGGCATGGCTTCGGGGCGCACCTGCCCGCACGGCGACGCCGACCGGCTGCAGGTCAGCGGCACGCAGCTGCGCCGGTGGCTGTCCGAGGGGCACCCGGTGCCGGGCGAGTTCAGCCGCCCGGAGGTGCTGGAGATCCTGCGCGAGCACTATGCCCGGGCCGATCGAAGCGCCGAGGCGAGCCCATGAAGGTCTGCGTCGTCTCCGACAGCCACGACCGCGCCGACTCGCTGGCGCATGCCGTCGGCGAAGCCCGGGAGCTGGGCGCGCAGGCGGTGATCCACTGCGGCGACCTGATCGGCGCGCAGACCATCCTGGCCGCGCTCGAGCACGGCCTGCCGATCCACCTGATCCACGGCAACAACCTCGGCGATGCGCAGGCGACGCACCGGCAGGCGCGCAAGAGCGCCGGCGCGGCCGGCCGCGGCGCAGCGGGCGTGCTGCATTACCACGGCGCCGAGGCGCGGCTCGAACTCGCCGGGCGGCGCATCTTCGTCGTCCACTACGACCACTACGGCTACGCGATGGCCTGCACCGGCGAATGGGACCTGGTGTGCTGCGGCCATTCGCACCATGCCGAGGTGAAGCGCGTGCCCGACGTGAAGGGCGGCTCGAGCTGGCTCGTCAACCCGGGTACGGTGGCCGGGCTCGCGGCGCCGTGCACCTGGGTGATGGCCGACCTGGCCGCGATGAGCTTTGACGTGCGCGAGCTGGGACGAACCCGCTCGCCGTGAAACAGCAGGAGACCGCAGACGATGTTCAGCACCAACCCCTTCGCCAACCTGCCCGCGGCCTGGCCCTCGGGCGCGATGCAGGCCTACATCGTGCTGATGGTGCTGGCGGTGATCGCCGGCACGCTGCTCGACATGGCGCACAAGCGCAGCGCGGCCTTCTTCTTCGCCAAGTCGCGCAAGTCGCGCGACGCGGGCAAGCCGGTCAACCGGGCGTCGATCGCGGTCAAGACCGCGGTCGTCGACGTGCTCGCCTCGGGCGAGTTCTGCAACCCGCGGCGCCGCATCGCGCACCTGCTGACGATGTACGGCTTCGTGCTGTACCTGGCCGCCACCGCGGTCCTGGTGTTCGCCTACCCGGCGGCCGCGAACCCGGCCCCCGCGCTGGTGGTGCAGCTGTGGTGGCTGGGCGCAGCGATGGTGCTCGCCGGCGGCTACTGGTTCTGGTTCTTCATCCGCGCCGACGTCGCGGCCGAAGGCCAGTCGCCCTGGCGCGTGATGCGTGCCGACCTCTTCATCCTGTCGCTGCTCGCCAGCGTGACGCTCGGGCTCGTCTGGGCCGCTCTGCAGGCCAGCGGCCACGGGGCTGCCGCCATCGTCTTCGCGCTGTACCTCGCCGCCACCGCGGTGCTGTTCGGCGGGGTGTACTGGTCCAAGTTCGCGCACATGTTCTTCAAGCCCGCGGCGGCCTTCGAGAAGCGGGTCGCCGAGGCCAACGGCACGAACATGAACCTGCCGACGCAGACCCGCGACGACCCCGCGCAGCGGGAGCGGCACTCGATGGAGCTGCTGAAGGACGCCCCGATGGACATGGGGCTCGGCATCAAGCGCGAAGCGCCGCGCCACTACTAGAAACCACCCGCCCGGATCCCGGCGGAACGAAACCTACGGAGCCAGCCTATGCCTACCTTCGTGTACATGACGAGGTGCGACGGATGCGGACACTGCGTCGACATCTGCCCCTCGGACATCATGCACATCGACAAGACCTACCGGCGCGCCTACAACATCGAGCCGAACATGTGCTGGGAGTGCTTTTCCTGCGTGAAGGCCTGCCCCCAGCATGCCATCGACGTGCGCGGATACGCCGACTTCGCTCCGCTGGGACACAGCGTGCGCGTCGACCGGGACGAGCGGCGAGGCACGATCGCCTGGCGGATCAAGTTCCGCAACGGCACCGAGAAGAACTTCCTGTCGCCGATCACCACCAAGCCCTGGGGCCAGGCGATCCCGAAGCTCGCGGAGGTTCCGCCGCCGCCCGAGGAGATGCGCAACAGCCAGCTCCTCTACAACGAACCGAAGTACGTCCGGCTGGACGACGGCGGTCTGCGCACCCTGCAGGACGCAGGCCTCAAACTGAAGAAAGGCGTGTACTACTGATATGGCCTACCAAACCATCATCGAAGACGGCATCGACATCCTCGTGGTCGGTGCGGGACTGGGCGGCACCGGAGCCGCCTGGGAGGCGCGTTTCTGGGGGCAGAACAAGAAGATCGTCATCGCCGAGAAAGCGAACATCGATCGTTCGGGTGCGGTCGCCCAGGGCCTGTACGCGATCAACTGCTACATGGGCACGCGCTGGGGCGAGAACCAGCCGGAGGACCACGTGCGCTACGCGCGCATCGACCTGATGGGCATGGTGCGCGAGGACCTGCTGTTCGACATGGCCCGGCACGTCGACTCCACGGTGCACCAGTTCGAGGAGTGGGGCCTGCCGATCATGAAGGACCCGAAGACCGGGCGCTACCTGCGCGAAGGTCGGTGGCAGATCATGATCCACGGCGAGTCCTACAAGCCCATCGTGGCCGAGGCCGCCAAGAAGTCGGCCGACAAGGTCTTCAACCGCATCTGCGTCACCCACCTGCTGATGGACGACAGCCGCGAGAACCGCGTCGCCGGCGCCGTCGGCTTCAACGTGCGCACCGGCGACTACCACGTCTTCAAGGCGAAGACCGTGATCTGCTCGGCCGGCGGCGCGTCCAACATCTTCAAGCCGCGCTCGGTGGGCGAGGGCTCCGGCCGGACCTGGTACGCGCCCTGGTCGTCGGCGTCGGCCTACGGCCTGCTGATCAACGCCGGCGCGAAGATGACGCAGATGGAGAACCGCATCGTGTTGGCGCGGTTCAAGGACGGCTACGGCCCGGTCGGCGCGTACTTCCTGCACCTGAAGACCTACACGCAGAACGGCCTGGGCGAGGAATACGAGTCCAAGTGGTGGCCCGACCTGCAGAAGATGGTCGGCAAGGAGTACCTCGATCCGGAAGCCTCGCACCTGACGCACCGGCCGATCCCGACCTGCCTGCGCAACCACGCGCTGATCAGCGAGGTCAACGCCGGCCGCGGCCCGATCCACATGGTGACCATGCGCGCCTTCCAGGATCCGCACCTCGAGGAGGTCGGCTGGGAGAACTTCCTCGGCATGACCGTCGGCCAGGCGGTGCTCTGGGCCGCCACCGACGTCGACCCGAAGAACGAGAACCCGGAGCTGACGACCTCCGAGCCCTACGTGATGGGCTCGCACGCCACCGGCTCGGGCGCCTGGTGCTCCGGCCCCGAGGACCTGTCCCCGCCCGAGTACTTCTGGGGCTACAACCGCATGACGACGATCGAAGGCCTGTTCGGCGCCGGCGACGCGGTCGGCGGCACGCCGCACGCCTTCTCGTCGGGGTCGTTCACCGAGGGCCGCCTCGCGGCGAAGGCGGCGTGCCGGTACATCGACGACGGCAAGGCCGAGGGCATCGCCGTCAGCGACGAGCAGGTGCGGCGGCGCAAGGAGGAGATCTACAAGCCGCTCGAGCACTACCGCGTCTACCGCAACGAGATCGTCGCCGGCGACGTCAACCCGCACTACATCAACCCGAAGCAGGGCCTGGACCGCCTGCAGAAGCTGATGGACGAGTACTGCGGCGGCGTGACCGTCAACTACATGACGAACGAGAAGCTGCTGCACATCGGGCTGAAGAAGATGAGGATCATGGAGGAGGATCTGGACAAGCTCGCGGCGAAGGACCTGCACGAGCTGCTGCGGGCCTGGGAACTGAAGCACCGCCATCGCGCCGCCGAGTGCGTCACGCAGCACACGCTGTTCCGCAAGGAGACGCGCTGGCCGGGCTACTACTACCGGGGCGACGCGCTGAAGGTGGACGACGCCAACTGGCACGTGCTGACGGTGTCGCGCCGCGATCCGAAGACCGGCGAATACACGATGGAAAAGGCGCCCTGCTATCACCTGGTCGCGGACGAGAAGCAGCCGGCCCCGCGAGCCGCCGCGTGAACATCGCCGACAAGAGCGACGAGGAGATCCTGGCATTGGCGCGGCCGCTGTGGCGCGACCTCGTCAGCGCTTCCAACGAAGGCAAGTACGGCGAGTTCTCGCGCAACTTCTCCGGCGCGCTGGCGCGCGCGATGGACCAGGTCGCGGCCGGCCACCAGTTCGCGCACAGCGAGCTGGCGCGCAACCTGTCGGAGGAGTTCGACGCGCTCGGCACCATCCGCCGCGGCGAGCACGTGACCGTGCTCTACCGGCAGCGCAGCACGCGCAAGCCGGGTGAATGGCTCGGCCGGCTCGTGCTCGGCGTCGAGGACGGCAAGATCAGGATCTTCGGTGCCTCGATCTTCTGAACGTTTGACCGGAACCCGAGGTGAGCGAAGTCATCCGCACCGGCAAGTTCGTCGAGCTGACCTACCAGGTGGCCGACGGCAAGACCGGGCATGTGCTGACCCGGGTCGAGTTCCCGCTCGGCTACGTGCACGGGCACAACGAGATCCTGGCACCTTCGGTCCATGCCGAGCTCGAAGGCCGGCGTGCCGGGGATCTCATCGAAGTGGCGATCGACGGCAACCGGATCTTCGGCCCGAGGGACGAGTCGCTGGTCTTCACCGATCGCCTCGAGAACGTGCCCGAGGAGTACCGGCAGGTCGGTACCTCGATCCTGATGGAAAACGACAGCGGCCAGACCCGCAGCTTCCTGGTGACGCATCTCGACGACGAGAGCTTGACGGTCGACGGCAACAACCCGCTGTGCGGCCGCCAGGTCGTCTTCAGGCTCGAGATACTGAGCGTGCGCGACGCCACCGAAGACGAAACCCGGACGGGCGGCGCGGTCGGCGCGGGCGCCGGGATCGACCCCTCGCGCCTGCGGCCCGTTTGAGCGGCAACCCTCACGACACGACAGGAAAGCTGAGCCATGAGCGAACACAAACCCCCACCCGCCCAGGTTCCGGACGGCGTGACGCGTTATCTGACGACACGACAGATGGCGCCCAACGAAAAGGGCTTCGTCGGTTTCGAGACCCTGTGGAAGCCGTTCCAGAAGGAAGTCCCGTACAAGACGCCGAAGAAGCCGTAGGCGTAGGGCAGCGCGCTTCACGCCTGCGAGTTATTTGTTCATGCGATGTCCGTCCGAAGCGGGCGCCGCTCGCGCGGCACAATGCGTGTCCTCATGACGCGAGGCGCGCGATGGAACAGCTGCACCCGAAGAAGGCCCACGAGATCATCCAGGGCGAACCGAACACGCTGCTGATCGACTGCCGCACGGAGGTCGAATTCTTCTATGTCGGGCACCCGGTCGATGCCATCAACATCGAGTGGAACACGGCGCCGGACTTCGACCTGAACCCGCACTTCGCCGACCAGGTGCTGCGCATGGCCGGGCGCAAGGACCGCCCGATCATCCTGATCTGCCGCAGCGGCAAGCGCTCGGTCGACGCCGCGCTCGAGCTCGAGAAGCACGGTTTCACGCACGTGGCCAACGTGCTCGAAGGCTTCGAGGGCGAACTCGACGCCGAGCACCACCGCGGCAACCTGGGCGGCTGGCGCAAGCACGGCCTGCCCTGGCGGCAGGTCTGAACGAGCCTGCGCCCCTCGGCCGCGCCGGAAGACTTCACAGGCTCTGACGCGGCGCCCCGGCCGCCGCATACCCCTCGCGGGTAGGGGACGCTACCCCGAAGCGGGAATAGACGCGCCGGCCGGGCTTGCGCCTAATTCGCGCTCAGGCGGCTGTCGCGCCGGCCGTTCGGCGCGGCAGTCGCGGCGCGCGCCGCGGCCGGCTACGAGAAGCAAAAGACCCATGGCGCACGCCCCGTTGCACGACCCCCTCGCCGATCCGCAGGCGCAGGCCGCGCACGAGGTGCGCAAGGCCACCTGCTGCATGTGCGCCTGCCGCTGCGGCATCCGCGTGCATCTGCGCGGCGGCCAGGTCCGCTGCATCGACGGCAACCCCGGCCACCCGCTGAACCAGGGCGCGATCCGCGCCAAGGGCAGCTCGGGGATCATGAAGCAGTACTCGCCGGCGCGGCTGACGCGGCCGCTCGAGCGGCGCGAAGGCGCCGAGCGCGGTGCCGGCGGCTTCGTCCAGATCGAGTGGGAGGAGGCGTTCGCGACGCCCGCCGCAAGGTTGGCGAAGATCCGCGCCACCGACCCGAAGCAGTTCGCCCTGTTCGGCGGCCCCAACCCCGACCTCGACCGCGCCAAGCTGTTCGCGATGATCGGCACCGCCGCGACCCTGCTCGCCGCGTTCGGCGCGCAATACCTCGGGCGGCTGGCCGAGCGCTGGTTCTTCTTCGCGCAGGCGCGGCACCCGCAGAACCTGCACGACCAGGCCGTCGCATGAGACACCCGGCTCGGCTGATCCTCGGGGCGGGCCTGGCGCTCGGCGCCGGCAGCGCCTATGCCGCCGGCGCTGCCGCCGCCGTCTGGCCCTGGTGGTTCTGGCCGTTGGCGCTGTTCGCGGCCTGCTTCCTGATGGGCATCGTCGCGGTGCCCGCCGGCATCGGCGGCGGCACGCTGTTCGTGCCGATCGTCAGCGGCTTCTTCCCGTTCCACCTCGACTTCGTGCGCGGCGCCGGGCTGCTGGTGGCGCTGGCCAGCGCGCTGGCGGCCGGCCCGATGCTGCTGCGCTCGGGCCTGGGCAACCTGAGGCTGGCACTGCCGCTGGCGGTGCTGGCGTCGGCCTCGTCGATCGCCGGCGCGCAGCTCGGCCTGGCGATGCCGGCCAACGTGGTACAGATGCTGCTCGGCGGCGTGGTGCTGGGGATCGTGGTGCTGATGTTCGCCGCCAAGAAGTCGGAATTTCCGCGGGTCGAGCAGCCCGACGCGCTGTCGCAGGCGCTGGCGCTGCACGGCGTGTTCGTCGATGCCGCCTCGCGCAGCGCCGTGCACTGGCAGGTGCACCGCACGCTGCCGGGGCTGATCGTCTTCCTCGGCATCGGCGTGCTCGCCGGCATGTTCGGCATCGGTGCCGGCTGGGCCAACGTACCGGCGCTGAACCTGCTGATGGGCGCGCCGCTGAAGGTCTCGGCCGGCACCTCGAGCGTGGTGCTGTCGCTGGTCGATTCGTCGGCCGCCTGGGTCTACCTGAACAAGGGCGCGGTGCTGCCGATGATCGCGGTGCCGTCGGTGGTGGGCATGATGCTGGGCGCGCGCATCGGCGCGCGGCTGCTCAACGTGCTCGAGGGCCGGGTCATCCGCCGCATGGTGATCGGCGTGCTGCTGTTCGCCGGAGCGCGCGCGCTGCTCAAGGGCCTGGGGGTGTGGCCATGAAGCGGCCGGTGGTCGAGCAGCCGCCGGAGCAGCTGCGCTACGCGCGCGTGCTCGAATGGGCCTCGCGCGTCGGCCTGGTGGTGTTGGTGGCGAGCTTCGCCGCCTACGTCAGCGGGCTGATGGAATCGCACGTGCCGCCCGAGCAGCTGCCCGAGCTGTGGGTGCATCCGGTGGATCGCTTCATCGAGCTGACCGGCTCGCCGCGCGGCTGGGGCTGGGTGCGGCTGATCCACCTCGGCGACATCGCGGGCCTGCTGGGCATCGCGATCCTCGCCGGCGGCTCGGTGCTGTGCCTGCTGTCGATCGTGCCGCTGTACGCGGCGCGGCGCGACCGGGCCTACGTGTGGATCAGCGTCGCGGGGGCGGTGGTGGTCGTGGCCGCCGCCACCGGCTGGCTCGTCGGCGGGCACTGACGATGGCGCATCCCTTCGAGCGGCTGCTGCTCGCCACCGAGCATACGGAATTCGACCGTGGCGCCGAGACCATCGCCTTCGCGCTGGCCGCGCGTTGCGGCCTGCCGCTGGCAGCGGTGTTGCCGCTGGTCAGCAACGCCGCATACGAGGCCGAGATGCCGGCGCTGGCGGCGCGCGCCGACGCCGAGGCCGGCGCCCGCGCCGACGCGCTGGAGGCCGAGGCAGCCCGTGCCGGCGTCGCGCTGGCGCTGCGCGTGCGCCGCGGCGAGGAGCCGTTCGAGCAGATCGTCGCCGAGGCGCGCGAGCGCGGTGCGGATCTGATCGTCGCCCGCCGGCGCGGCCGGCGCGGCTTCCTGGCCCAGCTGATGTTCGGCGAGATGGTCGGCAAGGTCGTCGCGCACGCGCCGTGCAGCGTGCTGCTGTGCCCGCGCGCGGCGGCGATGTGGCAGCGGCGCGTGCTGGTCGGCGTCGACCCGCAGGCGAGCGCGGCCGGCAGCGTCGAGCTGGCTGCGCGCATCGCCGCCGCATGCGGCATCGGGCTGCAGGTGGTGGCGGTGGCCGAGGGCAAAGGCGCGCATGCAGCCGCCGCATCGGCGCTTGCCGCCGCCGTGGCGCGCGCGGCGCCGCTGGTGGCCGACGTGGCCGGCGAATTCCGCACCGGCCGGCCGCACGAAGGCCTGATCGCTGCGGCCACGGCCTGCAGCGCCGATCTGATCGTCGTCGACCGCCATGTGCAGCCGTTGCCGGGCCGCGCCTGGATCGGCGGCACCACGCAGAAGGTCATCGGGCTCGCCGAGGGCCCGGTGCTGGTCCACGTCCCGAGCGCAGCAGGCGCACCATGAGCGAAGCGCTCAACTGCCTCGTCAAGGCGCGCAGCCGCTGCCCGCACCCGGCGGCAGACATTCCGCAGCTCGCGCTGCAGCGCACGGCGCTGACCTGCCCCGAACATCAGCGGGCCTTCGACATCCGCAGCGGCGAGGGCGCCGCGCTCGGCAACCGCCCGCTGAAGCGCTGGCCGACGCAGGCGGCCGACGGCCGCCTGCTCGCCCACTGGCGAGCCATGGTTCCTGCCATGAGCCGAGACTTCCCCACCCACCCGAGGAGACACCCATGACTTTCGCCCCGATCCGGGGGCGGCGGACGAGCTCGTCCCTGCCGGCCCTGCTGACCCCGCTCCTGATGCTCGCCGGCAGCGCCGCGCATGCGACCGACGGCTACTTCGCCAACGGCTACGGCATGAAGGCGATCGGCATGGGCGGCGCCGCCGCCGCCGTGGCGCAGGAGCCTTTCGGCGGCGCCGTCAACCCCGGCGCGATGAGCTTCCTGGATACCCAGTGGCAGGCGGGCCTGAGCTGGTTCAGCCCCGACCGCGACGCCTCGCGCAAAGGTTCGGGACTGGCCGGCATCGACGGCAGCGTCACCAGCGACAGCAAGAACTTCTTCGTCCCCGAGTTCGGCTGGAACTGGCGCACCCGGCCCGACCTGGCGGTCGGCGTCACGGTCTACGGCAACGGCGGCATGAACACCGACTACCCTGGCGGCCAGATCGCGCAACAAAGCGCGTGCGCGAACTTCAATCCGAGTCCCGGGCCGTACAACCTGCTGTGCGGCAACGGCCGTCTCGGCGTGGACCTGACGCAGCTGATGATCGCGCCCTACGTATCGTGGCAGTTCATGCCCGGGCAGTCGATCGGCATCGCGCCGACGCTCGCCTATCAGCGCTTCAAGGCCAACGGGCTGCAGGCCTTCGACAACCCGATGCTCTCCACCGCGCCGGGCAAGGTGACGAACAACGGCAGCAGCAGTTCGTGGGGCGGCGGCGTGCGCATCGGCTGGATGGGCCAGTTCAGCGAGCAGTTCGCGCTCGGCGCGGCCTATGCCACCAAGATGTGGATGGGCGAGTTCGACGACTACCGCGGCCTGTTTGCAAAGTCCGGCGATTTCGACATCCCGTCGAACTTCACGCTCGGCGGCGCGTTCCGGCCGACCCGGGAGTGGCTGCTCGCGCTGGACTTCCAGCGCATCTTCTACGGCGATACCAAGGCGGTGAGCAACCCGAGCTCGCTGATGGGCAACTGCGCGATGGGCGATGCCGGTGCCTGCCTCGGCGGCAGCAACGGCGCGGGCTTCGGCTGGCGCGACATCAACGTCTGGAAGTTCGGCGTGCAGTACGAGCTGAACGACCAATGGGCGCTGCGCGGCGGCTTCAACTACACGCAGAACCCGGTACGGCCGCAGGACGTGACCTTCAACATCCTCGCGCCGGGCATCGTGCAGAAACAGTGGACGCTGGGCGCCACCTGGAAGATCGACCGGACTTCAGAGATCACCGGCATGGCCATGTTCGCGCAGCGCAACTCGGTCACCGGCACCAGCCTGCTCGTGGGTTTCGGGGCGCCTCCGACGACGACCGAGACGATCTCGATGAAGGAGACGCAGATCGGCATCGCCTACACGCTGCGCTACTGACGCCGCGTGCGGCCCGCGCCCAGAGGCTGTGAAGCATTCCGGCGCGGCCGAGCGAGTGGCCCAGGAGGCGCCGATCGAGGCGCACGAGCACAGCCGCGGCGCGGGCTGCAGCGGGCATCTGCAACGGCGAGTGTCGTCTCGAGCCCTGCCGGTTCGGTAGATCGCCGCTGCGGGAAGCGGAGGTCACGGCCTGTGCCGCGGCCGTGATCGTGCGCTGCCCGCGGCAGGCCTGCACCTGCAGTTCGGTCAATCCGGCGCAGGTGTGGCGCGGCTGGCGGGGATCGAACCCACGACCCTCGGCTTCGGAGGCCGATACTCTATCCACTGAGCTACAGCCGCGGCGCTGAAGGCGGCCGATTCTATCAGCGGGGTACCCCGGGCCCGCCGGGGCGCAGGTGGCGCGCCGCTATAATTTTGCGCTTTGACCGACCCGCCCGCGCCGCGCGGCGGCCTTCGGCGCGACGCCACCGAGGACTTCATGAGCGACCCCCAGGACCACGACGCCACGCACGAGGGCCCGATCAAGACGCCGAAGCAGCTGATCATCACGGTGATTGCGGCCTTCGTCGTGCCCATCGCCATCATCGTGCTGCTGGTCAACTACGTGGCCACCGGCGACAGCGCTGGTGCCGGCTCGCGGGGCATGAGCGAGGAAGCCATCGCGCACCGCCTGCAGCCGGTGGGCATGGTGGAGCTGAAGGACGCGTCCGGCGCCGGCGTCGTGCATACCGGCGAGCAGGTGTACACGGCGCAGTGCGCGGCCTGTCACGCCTCCGGCCTGGCCGGCGCGCCGAAGTTCAGTGACGAAGGTGCCTGGGGCCCGCGCATCAAGACCGGCTTCGACGCGCTGCTGCATTCGGCGCTGAAGGGCAAGGGCGCGATGGCGCCGCAGGGCGGCGGCGAGTTCTCCGACTACGAGATCGGGCGTGCCGTGGTCTACATGGCCAACCACGCGGGCGGCAAGCTCGACGAGCCGAAGGCGCCGGCCGCCGCGGCCTCGGGCGCCGAAGGCGCCGCGAGCGAATCCAAGTAGCTGCCCGGCAGGCGCCGCCGGGGCCGCCGCAAGTCGCAAAGAAGGCCGCCCGCGGGCGGCCTTCTTCATGCGCGCGGCGGCTGCGGCTCGAGCACGTAGCCGAAGCGTGCCGGCATGTCGCCGAAGCGCATCTCGGCGGGCTGCCAGTCGCCGGCTTCGACGGCGCGCGCTGCGCGCTCGGTATCTAGGCTGTGCAGCAGGCCGAAGCCGATGTCGCAATCGAGGAACAGCCGGCCGTGTTCGTCGAGCCAGGCGGCACGGTGGCGCGCCGGCTTCCCGCCCTGGGCGCTGAGGCGCCAGCCGCCTTCGCCGCCGGTGTCGCCGTCGAGCCTGAAGACCCACGGCGCGGCTTCGAGTTCGACGTAGACGCGCTGCGGCCCGTTCTGGAAGTACCAGCAGCCGCGCGCGTCGCTCGCGTAGTTGCGCTCGATGAAGCTGCGCAGCCGCTCGTGCTCGATGCGGCTGCCCTTGAGCCGCGGGAACGGTGCCGCAGCCTGCGCGGCAGCGTCGCGCAGGTACCAGTCGCCGCGCGCGTCCAGCGCCAGCCAGCCGTAGCAGTGCGGCACGTTCGGCCACTTGCGCAGCGCCGCTTCGACGATCGCGTCCATGCGCCGCACCTTAGCAGGCGGCGCGCAGCCACGCGGTGACGGCTTCGGGCAGCCCCTGCACGTGGCCGGGAAAGCGGCCCTGCGGGAAGCCGACGTGCCCGCCGTGCGCCGGCTGCCACAGCGTCACGTGCGCGCCGGCCTCGTGCGCCGCGGGCAGGCTGTGCGCCGGCACGAAGGGGTCGTTGCGCGGGTTCAGCACCAGCGTGGGCACGCGGATGCGGCGCAGATGCGGCTTGGCCGAGGCCCGCGACCAGTAGTCGTCGGTGTCGCGGAAACCGTGCAGCGGCGCGGTGAACAGGTTGTCGAACTCGTACAGCGTGCGCGCGGCGAGCAGCCGTTCGCGGTCGAACAAGCCCGGATGCTGCTGCCACTTGAGCCGCGCCTTGGCCTTCATCGTGCGCAGGAACATGCGCGTGTACACCTGCCGGTTGAAGCCGCGGCCGATGGCGTGGCCGCCGGCGGCCAGGTCCACCGGCGCGCACAGCGCGGCCAGCGCGCGCACCGTGGCCGCGGCGGTGTCGCCGGCTTCTTCGGCCCAGCGCAGCAGCGCGTTGCCGCCGAGCGAGACGCCGACTGCCAGCAACGGCGCAGCGCGGCGCGCGCGCAGCCGCTGCAGCATCCAGCCGACTTCCTCGAAGTCGCCGGAGTGGTAGGCGCGCGGCGCCAGGTTCGTCTCGCCGGAGCAGCCGCGGAAGTGCGGCAGCGCACAGCTCCAGCCCAGCGCCGCCGCGCGGTACGCGAAGGCCAGCGCATAGTGGCTGCGCGACGAGCCTTCGAGCCCGTGGAACAGCACCAACTGCGGCGCGGCGGGGTCGGCCGCGTCGACGAAGTCGACATCGACGAAGTCGCCGTCGGGCGTGGCCCAGCGTTCGCGCCGGTAGGCCGGCGGCGGCTGCGGCGCGGCCTGCGAGAACAGCGCCGGCCAGATGGTCTGCAGTTGGCCGCCGGGCAGCCAGCGCGGCGCGCGGAACTGCTGCATCACGCGCGCCGTCAATGCAGCAGCGACGGCGCCTCGCCCGGTGCCGGCTCGGGCGGCTCGCCGCCCGGGCTGGCGTGATGCGCGACCATGCGCCAGCCGAGCGCGGTCTTGACGTAGACGTTGGTCGCCAGCACCCAGGCGTCGCGGCTGCCCTGCGCGTCGGCGATGAGCACGCGCTCGAACAGGTGGTGCACCGCGCAGCCCAGCGTGTGCAGCCGGCGCACGTGCTGCGGCTGCAGCGGGATCGGGCCGTTGGCGAAGATCGCGGCGAAGCCGGCGCGGATCTGCGCATGGCCGATGACGCGCGGCCCGCCCGGATGCACGCAGGCGATCTCGTCGTCGTCGGACCACACCGCCATCAGCTTGTCCAGGTCGGCCTGCTGCAGCGCCTCGTAGAACTGCGCTTCGACGTCGTCAGGCGAAGCCATCAACGCGGCGGTCTGGGCCTTGGGGCGCGACATTCTGGCGGGCCTTCAGCGGAAGATCACGCTCTTGTGGCCGTTGAGCAGCACGCGGTGCTGCACGTGCCAGCGCACCGCGCGCGCCAGCACCACGCATTCGATGTCGCGGCCGACGGCGGTGAAGTCCTCGGCCGACATCGCATGGTCGACGCGCTGCACGTCCTGCTCGATGATCGGGCCTTCGTCCAGCTGAGGCGTGACGTAGTGCGCGGTGGCGCCGATCAGCTTGACGCCGCGCGCATGCGCCTGGAAGTACGGCCGCGCGCCCTTGAAGCTGGGCAGGAAGCTGTGGTGGATGTTGATCGCGCGGCCCTTCAGCACGTCGCAGAACTCGCTGCTCAGGATCTGCATGTAGCGCGCCAGCACCACCAGTTCGATGCGCTCGCGCTCGATCAGCGCCTCGATCTCGCGCTCCTGCGCGCGCTTGGCGCCGGCATCGCTGCCCCTGGGCAGCGGCAGGTGGTGGAAGGGCAGCTCGTAGCTGCGCGCCAGCGCCGCGAAGTCGGGGTGGTTGGAGACGATGCCGGCGATGTCCACTTCGAGCTGGCCGCTGCGCCAGCGGAACAGCAGGTCGTTCAGGCAATGGCCGTGCCGGCTGACCAGCAGCAGCACGCGCGCGCGCTGTGCCGCCGGGTACAGCTGCAGCTCCATGCCGAACTGCGCCTGGGTGTGCGCGAACAGCGTCTGCAGCGCCGCGGTATTCGCCAGGTGCGGCGGCGCCGCGAAGTGCACGCGCATGAAGAACAGGCCCGTCGCGTCCTCGCCCTGCAGGTCGCCGAACTGCTGCGAATCGATGATGTTGCAGCCGCCCTGGTAGAGCAGGCCCGACACCGCGTAGACGATGCCGGTGGCGTCGCGGCACGACAGCGTGAGGATGAATTCGTGGCCGTTCGCCATGGCCGCGCATTGTAGGGAGGCGTCGCCGCGTACACTGCGCCGCACCCAACTTCAAATTTCAATTCAAGACATGACCCACCCCGTGCGCACCCGCGGCACGCCGCGCCCCGACGGCGAGGCGACGCGTGCGCACCTGCTGGACACCGCCGGCCGGGTGTTTGCCGAACGCGGCTTCGCCGGCACCACCAGCAAGGAGATCTGCGCGCGCGCCGGCACGCCGCTGGCGTCGGTGAACTACCACTTCGGCAGCCGCGATGCGCTGTACGAGGCGGTGCTGATCGAGGCGCACCGCCAGCTGATCGGCCTGGACGACCTGCAGGCGCTGACGCAGGGCCTGGACGGCGCGGAAGCCAGGCTGCGCGCCGTCCTCGCCCACTTGGTGGCGCTGGCAACCCAGCGCAGCACGCCCTGGGGCTTTCGCGTCATGTTGCGCGAGTTCCTGGCGCCTTCGCCGGCGATTCCGGCGCTGATCGACAAGGCGCTGCGGCCGAAGGCGCGCTGGCTGCTCGGCCTGATGGCCGAATTCCTGAACCTGCCAGCGGAGCACGCGGCGGTGCAGCGCGGCGTGATGCTCAGCGTGCTGCCGTGCATGGCCCTGATGATCGCGCCCAAGGAGCTGCCGGCGCGGCTGCTGCCCGGCGCGGCCAAGGATGGCGAGGCGCTCGGCGCCGACTTCGTGTGTTTCGCGATGGCCGGGCTGCAGGCGCTGGCGCTGGCGCACCGGCCGGCACGGACGAAGGCCGCTGCGAACGCGCGCTCGAAGCCATCGCGACGGGCGCCTGCTGGCGCCTAGGAGCCTGTCGGGCTTGGGCAAGGGACCCCTTGCCCAAGCCCGACAGGCTCCTAGTGGGCGCTCGAGGCCGGTGGCAAACTCACGCTCGCGACCTTCGGCTGTCCTTCCGCTCGTTCGACGAGCAGCCTCGAAGCCTACGGCCAGGCACGGGCTTCAGCGCGTGGGCGCCGTCCTGCTGCCCCAAGCGTGCGTGTCTTCGCCTTACCAGGTAAGCCGCGCTACAATCAAACAGGCCAACATCCGCCAGGGAAATGAACATGTCGACGCTTGTCGTCTCCTCGAAAGGGCAGATCGTATTGCCCGCCGCTTTGCGGCGCCGGCTTGGCATGGGTGCAGGCTCCAGGATCGAGGTTCTCGAGGAGTCGGACGGCTTGAAGTTGCGTGTCGTGCGCCCGGTCGCGACAGCCGACATGGCCACGATGGCCGGCATCGTCAAGGCGCCTGCACGCGGCGTTCCTCGCCGGCTCGAAGACTTCGACCCCGCATCGCTGCTGACCCATTCGCGGCGCCGCCGGCCATGAGAGGTCTGGATACGAACGTGCTCGCGCGGTTCTTCGTCGATGATGACGACGATGCGCAAGCCGCCAAGCAGCGGCCTGCCGCCGTGGCGGCGCTGTCGGAACGATCGTACGTCTCGGTGACGGTGCTTCTGGAGCTGGAGTGGGTTCTGCGTGGGTTCTATGAATTGCCGGCGAAGGACATCTCCCGCGTCTTGCGCTCGCTTGCGGGAATCGAACACGTGACGATCGAAGATCGCGACGCGGTCTTGGCGGCAATCGACGCCTTCGACAAGGGCCTCGATTTCGCTGACGCGCTGCACCTGGCGCGCAGTTCGCGCGCATCCGGATTCGCGACCTTCGACCGGCGCTTGGTGAAGCGCGCAAAGAACCTCGGGCTGCCGCTGCCCGTCGAGTTGCTGGCCCACGCCTCTTGACTGCGGGTCGCGGGTCCAGCCGCGCCGGCCGGGAGGCGCGGATATCCGCTGCTGGCCGACGGTGACGCGCGTACCCCTGCCGGACACCGCCGGCCGGGCGCTTGCCGGACGCGGCTTTGCAGGCACCACCAGCAAGGAGATCGGCGCACGCGCCGGCAGGCCGCTGGCGCCGGTGCGCGGCGTAATGCTCGCCGTGCTGCCGTGCATGGCCCTGATGATCGCGCCCAAGGAACTGCCGGCGCGGCTGCTGCCCGGCGCGGCCAAGGATGGCGAGGCGCTGACCGCCGACTTCGTGTGTTTCGCGATGGCCGGGCTGCAGGCGCTGGCGCTGACGCACCGGCCGGCGCGGCCGAAGGCTGCTGCGAACGTGCGATCGAAGCCATAGCGGCGGGCGGCGCGCATCGTCGCCCAACTGGTGGCATGGGCGACCCGGCGCCGCACGCCGTGGGGCTTGCGCAGTGGCTGCAGAGGCGTACCGTTTGCATGTTCTTGATCAGCCAGATGGCGAAAGCATGTCCGAGACCTCGGCAACCGGCAAGGCAGCAGGCGCCGCGCGGGCGCAACGGCATGGCACGAAGGTGGCGTTGCGTAACCCAGGGCAGTTCTGGGCCATCGGGCTCGAGCGCCAGACCGCGAGCCCGCAAGCCTGGAAGCGCGCCTTCCGCGTGCTGGTCGATCGCGTGATCGCTTCGCCGGGCGTGGCCCTGTACGACGCCGTCGAGTCAGGCGCCCCGACCTACATGGTCGACCTGATCGCCGGCGCCACCGGCGAGCCGGCGGCACGCGTCATGGACGTCATCGGAGTGTCCCCGACCACCTACCGGCGCAAGGACGAAGCCCGCGAGCCGCTGCCGGATGCCGCCGGTCATCGCGTGATGGGTTTCCTTCGCGTGGCGGCCACGCTGAGGCGCTTGCTCGAGGAAAGCGGCGACCCGGAGCCATTGGCCCGCTTCGATCTGGAGGCCTGGCTCGCCCGCTGGATGCGCGAACCCTTGCCTGAACTGGGGGACAAGACACCGGCCGAGATGCTGCGCAACCCCGAGGGGCAACGCGCGGTCGAGCAGGTGCTGGAGCGCATGCGCGGCGGCTTCCCCGCATGACGGTGCACCTTTGGCGCGTCGCATCCGACACCCCCGGCTGGACGGCCGAGGACATGAGCGGCAAGGGCGCTGCGAGCAAAGGCGCGCGCTGGAATCATCCCGGGGAACGGGTCACGTATGCGGCGGCATCGATCTCGCTGGCGGCCTGGGAGACCCGCGCGCACTTCGGCCGCGGCGCGGCGCTGCCCTGGAACCGGCTCCTGGTGCGCATCGACGTGCCCGACGACGTCTGGGCCGCGCGCGAGCTTCTCGCCTGGCCGCCGATCATCGGCGAAGAAGACAACGTCATGCAGAACCCGGCGCATCCGGACAGCGCGCGCATCGGGGCGGTCAAGCTTCGGCGCTTCTTGTACGACCGCCGGGTTTAGCGACAGCCTTGACCCGCTCTGGGCGCTTCTACCGATCTCGTGATGCGTTGCTCAGCGAGATCTTTTGTACCCGGATTCGCGCTGGCTTCGAACGGCCAGGACAAAGACCGTATCGACATCGGACACGAAACGGTACAGCACCACATAGCCGCGCGACGCCTGCCCGATCACCAACTCCCTCTTGCCGCCCTTTGCCTTGCGCCCGATGAGGGGGCTGTGCGCGAGAACTTGAACGGCTTCGATGATTTCGGCGATGCGCTGCGGCGCGCCCTCGATGTCGTGTTTTGCCTGGTGCTCGAAGAAGCGGTCGAAATCGTCCAGCACTTCCGGCGCCAGCTCGATTCGCGACATGCGGTCGGTCAACGCTTGACGTTGCGCGCCGCGGGTTTGCGCACCTTGTCGCCTCGCGCCCGCGTCTCGAGGTAGACCTTGGCCTCAGCCCACGGGATGGCCTTCCCCGTGGCGAGCACCTTGGTCCAGCGCGCGTCGGCAAGGCGATGAAACTCGGCATCGATCTCGACCTGTTCGACTGTATGTGCAATCGCATCGAGAATGAACGCGTGCGCCGTCTTGCCTGCCAGTTGAGCGGCGGCGGCGATCCGCTCCTTGAGATCGTCCTCGATGCGGATGGTGGTGGTGGGCATACGGGAACCCTGAGTCATCGAACCGAATGTAGCACATACGTGCTACTCCGGGCGGGCAAACGCGAGCACGCACGGCCGCTCCAAAGCGCTCGCACCGGGGTGCAGTCAGCGCGCGCTCGACTGGTGCGGGCGATGTATCTTCAACGATCGGCATGTCCCGAGCGGCGGCTGCTGGCCGGGATCGCAAGCTCGCGCAAGCCACCGCAGTGGGCCTCCATCCTGGCCGCGCGCTTGCCGGCGGCTATGCGGGGTTCAGCAGCGTGAACTGGCTGCGCGGCAGCAGCTTCCTGAAGTCCCGATCGAAGCTGACGAGATGCTCGCCCAGCTGCGCCACGGCGGCCGACAGCCAGGCATCCGGCACATCGTTGCCGGCCAGCTGCTTGTCGAGACAGAGCTGACGCAGCTTCGGCCACTCCGGGCCCAGCGACGCCAGTTGCACACCAGGCGCCGCAACCAGCGCATCGGCGAACGCCACGGCCTCTTCGATCGGCGTGGCCTGCACGAAGATCCTCGGACTGGCGACCAGGCGCAGAAAGCTGGCCAGCACCATCGGCATCAGCGTGAAGGCCGCGCCGGCCGCGCATGCGTCGAGCGCCGCTTCGAGCCAAGCGCGTGCCACGGCATGATGAGGATGATCGGTGCGCGAAGCGGCGACCCGCACGTTGACATCAGGCGTCATCGCCCAGGGCCTCGAGCAATGCCTTGTTGCTCAGCGGGTCGACACCCGCTGCCAGTCCGCCGCGGCCTTTGAATGCAGGCAGGCGGACCCGGCGGCGCTTGGCGGCATCGGCCGTGGCGCGCAGTCGCAGCTGCAGACCTTCCTCGACCAAGCGCGTCAGGCTCGTGCGCTGCCGAGCCGCGAGCGCCTTGGCATCGGCGAGAAGCTGATCGTTCAGATCCAGGGTGGTCTTCATCAAGGCAGGTTACAGATTCCTGTATCAGCCAAGTGCGCGACGCGTCGTCCCTTCGCACTCCGGCCTCAACCCCCCTCGACCCGCAGCGCCTTGTACACCGCCACCAGCGCCAGCCCCTGCTGCGCATGGCTGACGATGGCCTCGCGCTCGGCGTCCAGCCGCGTGCGCTCGGTTTCCAGCAGCGGCGTCTCGTCGCTCAGGCCGCGTTCGTAGCGCACGCGCGCCAGCTGGAAGGCCTCGTCGCTGGCCGCCAGCTTGCGCTGCAGTTCGGCGCTGCGCCGGCGTTCGGCTTCGTAGCGCGCCACCGCGGCGTCGACGTCGTGCCAGGCGCTGACCACGGTCTGGCGGAAGGCCACCGCGGCCTGCTGCATCTGCAATTCGCGCTGCGTGACGGCGGCGCGGCGCCGGCCGCCGTCGAACAGCGGCAGGTCGACCGAGGCGCCGAACCACCATTGCTGGCTCGGCCAGGTGGCGAAGTTCGACGAGCCGACTGACGCGCTGCCGTAGCCGGCGCCGAGCATGACCCGCGGGTACAGGTCGGCGAAGGCGATGCCCACCGTGGCGGTGGCTGCATGCAGTTGCGCCGCCGCCGCGGCGATGTCCGGCCGGCGCGCCGCCAGCGTCGACGGCAGGCCCAGCGCCAGCGCCGGCCAGGGCGTGGCCGCCGCCGTGCCGCCGACGGAATTGCCGACGGGCGCGCCGAGCTGCGCCGCCAGGCTGCCCGGCATGTCGCCGCACAGCAGCTCGATGCGCCGCCAGGCGCCGGCTTCGGTTTCCAGCAGCGGCGGCACGCGCGCCGCCAGGTCATCAAGCACGCTGCGCTGGCGCAGCGCGGCGCTGGCGTCGACCAGGCCGTGGCGCTGCCGCGCTTCGAGCAGCGCCAGCAGCTCGGCCGCGCTGGCTTGCTGCCGCTGCAGCACGGCCAGCTGCTGGCGGGCCGCGCCCAGGTCGAGCCAGGCGCGGGCGACTTCGGCGTCGATGCTGCTGCGCACGTCGGCCAGCAGCGCCGCGGCCGCGGCGTCGTCGGCCTCGGCGGCTTCGATGCTGCGCCGCACGCGGCCCCACAGGTCCAGCTCCCACGAGGCGTCGAAGCCGGCCTGGTACAGCGTGTAGGGCGCGCCGATGATGTCCAGCGCCTGCTGCTGCGATGCCGGCGGGAAGATCTCGAAGACGCGCGTAGCGGCATCGGTCTGGCTCTGCCGCTGGCGCGCGGCCGAGCCGCTGATGCCCAGCGTCGGGCCGGCCTGGCTGGCCGCCACGTCGCGCTGCGTGCGCGCCTGCGCCAGGTGCAGCGCGGCGGTGGCGATGTCGGCATTGCGCTCGCGCGCGCGCTGCTGCAGCGCCTTCAGCGTGTCGCCGCCGAGCGCGCCCCAGGGGTCGGCCGGCAGCGCGGCGGCATCGGCGGCGGGCGGTGCGGCCAGCAGCGGCGAGCCGGCGTGGCGTTCGGCATAGGCGGCCGGCGCGTCCCCGGCCAACGGCGGCGTCGCATAGTCGGGGCCGACGGTGGTGCAGGCGACGCCGCAAAGCGCCGCGCTGGCAAGCAGCGAGATTACGGGGAGACGGGTGTTCATCGGCGCATCCTTCTGCGGGCGGGTTCTCATGTCGATGCCTCCAACGCGACGGACGAAGCGGACGCTTCGAGCAACCGCCGCGGATCCGGCTCTGCCGGTCCGCCAGCGGTGCCCCCTCGAGGGGGCGCGCGAAGCGCGTAGGGGGTGGGTCATGTCAACCGATTGCGGAACAGCCAGGCCGCCAGCGGCAGCGTCAGCGCGGCCATCAGCAGCATCGGCACCAGGTCGGGCCACAGCGTGGCCAGGCCGACGCCTTCCAGATAGACGCGGCGCACGTAGTCGATGCCGAAGCGCAGCGGATTCACGTAGGTCGCCACTTGCAGCCAGCCCGGCATGTTGGCCACCGGCGTGGCCAGGCCGGACAGCAGCATCATCGGCATCAGCAGCACGAAGGCCGAGAACATGGCCTGCTGCATCGTCGCCGACAGCGCGCTGATGGCCAGCCCCAGGCCGACGCCGGCGAGCATGAAACTGATCAGCCCGACGTACATCGTGCCCAGGTCGCCGGCCATCGGGATGCGGAACCACGCCCGCGCCACCAGCAGCACCAGCGTGGCCTGCACCAGTCCGATGCCTATAGGCGGCAGCGCCTTGCCGACCATGATCTCGGCCGGCGACAGCGGCGTCACCAGCAGCTGGTCGAAGGTGCCCTGCTCGCGTTCGCGCGCCACCGACAGCGCGGTCAGCATCAGCGTCTGCAGCATGCTCAAGGCGGCGATCAGCGCCGGCACGAAGTTCCAGCGCGTCTGCAGTTGCGGGTTGAACCAGGCGCGCGTTTCGATGCGCAGCGGCGACGCCGGCCCCAGGCCGGCACGCGCGCGCTGCGCGGCGTTGAAGCCTTCGACGATGCTGCCCAGGTAGGCTGATGCGGTGCCGGCGGTGGTGGAATTGCGCGCGTCCAGGATCAACTGCAGCGCCACCGTCTCGCCGCCGGCCAGGCCGGCCTCCAGCCGCTGCGGGATGTGCAGCACCAGCAGCACCCGGCCCTGGTCGACCAGCGGCGCGATCTGCGGCACCGCATCCAGGTCGGCGACGCGCTGGAACAGCCCGGTGCTGTCGATGCGCGCCAGCAGCTCGGCCGAGGTGGGGCTGCGGCTCGAGTCGAGCACCGCATAGGGCACGCGGTTCAGGTCGAAGGTGGCGGCATAGCCGAAGATCAGCGTCTGCATGATCGCCGGCCCGACCAGGATGATGCGCGTCGCGCGGTCGCTGAGGATGGCCAGCAGTTCCTTGCGCACCAGCGCGGCGATGCGGCGCAGCAGGGCGAACATCTCAGTTGTCCATGGCGCTGCGCGCCACCCGCGACGCATGAAACGCCAGCCAACAGCCTTCACCGCAGAGGCGCAGAGAACGCGGAGGATTCGCAGAGTGAATCAAGTCTGCTCTGCGGACCTCTGCGGCCTCCGCGCCTCTGCGGTGAATGCATTGGGGTTTGGGGCGAGTGAGTTTCATTTCAGTCCAGCCGCTTCTTCGTCACCGCCAGCGCGGCGATGAAGAAGCCCAGCCCATAGCCCACCAGCAGCGCCGCCTCGGGCAGCACCACCGACGGCACGTTGCCGGCCAGGAACAGCGTCTTCACCGCGGTCATGAAATGCGTCGCCGGCAGGATCTGCCCGACCACGTAGACCGGCGTCGGCACGTTGCGCAGGTCGAACAGAAAGCCCGACAGCATCAGCGCCGGCAGGAAGCTGGTGAGCAGCGCCACCTGGCTGGCGACGAACTGGTTGCGCGTGACCGACGAGATGAACAGCCCGATGCCCAGCGCCACCAGCAGGTACAGCACCGACATCGCCACCAGCAGCGCCAGCGAGCCCTGCAGCGGCACGCCGAACAGCCATTGCGCGGCGCCCAGGCACATCAGGAAGCCGAGCATGCCGATGGCGAAGTACGGCACCAGCTTGGCGAAGAGGATCTCCGCCGGCCGCGCCGGCGTGACGAACAGCGCCTCCAGCGTGCCGCGTTCCCATTCGCGCGCCACCACCAGCGAGGTGAGGAAGGCGCCGACCAGCGTGATGATGATGACGATCAGCCCCGGCACCAGGTACCAGGTGCTGGTATTGGCGGCGTTGAACCACAGCCGCGGCTCCAGCTGCAGGGCGCCGAGTTCGCCGTGTGCATCGCCTTGGGCCGCGGCGTCGGCGCGGCGTGCCCCGACCTGCGCAAAGGCGCCGGCCACGTAGGACTGCACGCTGCGCGCCGTGGCCGCGTCGCTGCCGTGCAGCAGCAGTTGCACCACGGCGTCGCCGCCGGCCAGGCGCGCGCTGAAGTCGCTGGGGATGCGCACGATGGCCATGACCTGGCCGTTGCGCATCAGCGTCTCGGCGGCGGACAGCGAATCGACGAAGCGCGGCGCCAGGTAGCGCGACAGCGTCAGCCCCGAGGTGGCGTCGCGCGCCGTCGGCGACGTGTCCTGCAGCACCACCGCCACCGGCGCCTGCTGCACGTCCATCGACAGCCCGTAGCCGAAGAGCAGCGTCAGCAGCCCCGGCAGCAGGATGCCCAGCGCCAGGTTGCTGCGGTCGCGCACCAGTTGGCGCATTTCCTTGCGCACCAGCGCCAGCAGGCGGCGCAGTACAGCATTCACGCCGCTTCCTTCAGCTCGCGGCGCGCCGCCTCGACCACGCCGATGAAGGCCTGCTCCATGTTCATCGCCATCGCCGAGCCAGTGCCGCCGCGGTCGCCGGCTTGCGCGCGCACCTCGGCCGGCGTGCCCAGCGCCAGCACACGGCCGGCGTCCTGGATGACGATGCGGTCGCAGTATTCGGCCTCTTCCATGAAATGCGTGGTCACGACGATGGTGGTGCCGGCGGCAGCCAGCGCGGTGATGCGGCGCCAGAAGGCGCGGCGCGCATGCGGGTCGGCGCCGCTGGTGGGCTCGTCCAGGAACAGGATCGCCGGTTCGTGCAGCAGCGCCGCGGCCATCGCCAGCCGCTGGCGGAAGCCGCCCGGCAACTGGCCGCTGGGCGTGCCCTTCACGTCCTGCAGATCGAACTCGGCATAGGCGCGCTGCAGTTGCTTCTGCAGCGCCGCGCCGGTGAGACCGTAGGCGCCGGCAAAGAAGCGCAGGTTGTGCTCGACCGACAGGTTGCCGTAGAGCGCGAACTTCTGCGACACGTAGCCGATGTGGCGCCGCGCCGCCGCGCGTGCGTGGCGCATGTCGACGCCGGCCACGCTCAGGCGCCCGCCGCTGGGCGGCAGCAGCCCGCACAGCATGCGGAAGGTGGTGGTCTTGCCGGCGCCGTTGGGGCCGAGCAGGCCGAAGACCTCGCCGCGCCGTACTTCGAAGCTGGTGTCGGCGACGGCGACGAAGTCGCCGAAGCGGCGCGTCAGGTGCTGCACGCGGATCACCGGCTCGGTGTCGTGAGCGGTGGCTGCGGACGGCGGTGCGGCGGCTGCGACAGCTGCGGCGGGCGCGGCGGCCTCGGTCGGCATCGCCGAGGTCGGTTTGGAGGCAGGCGTGGAGGCAGGCGTGGAGGCCGGTGAGGACGCCGGCAGGGAGGCCGGTGCGGCCGCGTCCGCATCGAGCAGCAGCATGAATCCGTCTTCGAGCCGCGGCGCGACGCTGTGCGCGCGCGGCAGCGCCGCGCCGGCGCCGGCACGGCGGATGAAGCGCACCGCGCCGGCCTCGGGCACGGCATCGACGACGCGCGCGCGGTCGTCGAGCAGCCGCGCCTGCAGCGTGCGCGGCGCCTCGCCGGCGGCCGGCTCGGCCACCTGCACCAGGCCGGCGGCGCGCTCGCGCAACTCGGCCGGTGGGCCGCCGGCCAGCAGCCGGCCCTCGCGCAGCAGAAAGACCCTCGCGCAGCGCTCGGCCTCGTCCAGGTAGGCGGTGGCGACGAGCACGGTGACGCGTTCGCTGTCGCGCAACTGCTCGACGATCTGCCACAGCTCGCGCCGCGACAGCGGGTCGACGCCGACGGTCGGCTCGTCCAGCAGCAGCAGTTCGGGCGAGCGCACCAGCGTGCAGGCCAGGCCCAGCTTCTGCTTCATGCCGCCCGACAGCTTGCCGGCCAGCCGCGCGCGGAACGACCCCAGGTCGGTCATTTCCATCAGCCGCGCATAACGCGCCTGGCGCTGCTGGCGCGGCACGCCGTGCAGGTCGGCGTACAGGTCCAGGTTCTCCTGCACCGACAGGTCTTCGTACAGGCCGAAGCGCTGCGGCATGTAGCTGATGCGGTCCTGCACCGCCTGCGGCACGCGCGCCACGTCCAGGCCCAGCACCTGCAACTGCCCGCGCGCCGGGCGCAGCAGCCCGGCCACCAGCCGGATGAAGGTGGTCTTGCCGGCGCCGTCGGGGCCGACCAGCGCGGTGATCGAGCCGGCAGGCACTTCGACGGACAGCGCCGCCAGCGCAGCGAGCGGCTGCTTCGAGCCGGGCGCGCTGAAGTCCTTGCCCAGCCCCTGCGCCACGATGGCGGCTGCGGTCACGGCAACTCGATGCGCACCGTGGCCGGCATGCCCAGGCGCAAGGTGTCGGCTGGATCGTCGACCTCGATGCGCACTTCGTAGACCAGGCTGGTGCGCAGCTCCTCGGTCTGCACCGACTTCGGCGTGAATTCGGCCACCGAAGCGATGAAGCCGATGCGCCCGGGCAGCGGCTGCGCCGGCGCGCTGTCGGTGCGGACCTGCGCCGCCATGCCGGGGCGGATCTGCGACAGCCGCGGCTCCGGCACGAAGGCGCGCACCCACTTGGGCTGCATGATCGCCAGCGTGAACACCGGCCGCTGCGGCGAGGCGATGTCGCCGGGCTCGAGCAGCCGCGCGCGCACCACCGAGGCGATCGGCGCCTTCAGTTCCGATTCTTCGATCTGGCGTTCGGCCAGCGCCTTGTCGGCGCGCGCCGCGGCGAGCTGCGCCTCGGCCTGGCGGATGTCTTCGCGCCTCGGCCCGGCGATGGCCAGCGCCAGCGCCTTGTCGGCGCTGTCGCGCTGCGCCAGCGCCACCTTGCGCTTGGCGGCGGCGCCGTCCAGGTCCTGCTGCGCCACGCCGCGGCCGGCGGTCTGGTCGCGCGCCGCCTGCAGCCGCGCCAGCTGTTGTGCGGCGAACTCGGCGTCGGCCGCTGCCGCCGCGGCGGCGGCGCGTGCCTGGGCGATCTCCTCGGGCCGCGTGCCGGCCCGCAGCCGCGCCAGCACCTGCTCGGCCACGCCGATCTGCGCCTCGGCCTGCGCCACGCGCAGCCGCGGCGTGCGCACGTCCAGCCGGCCCAGCACCTGGCCGGGGTTGACGCGGTCGCCCTCGCGCACCGTCAGCTCGGCGATGCGCTCGGCGGTGTTGAAGGCCAGCGAGACCTGGCGCTGGTCGACGTTGCCGTAGAGCAGCAGGGTGTGGGGATCCTCGGTGGCCGCATTGCGCTGCCGCCAGACCCAGGCCAGCGCCGCAGCGCCGAGCAGCAGCACGACGGCGGCGATCACGGCGCGGCGCCGGCGCGGCGGCGGGGCAGCAGGAGCGGGGACGGTGTTCATGCCGGATCGATCATACATTAATTGAAATTCAAATTTCAACTTGACGCCGCGCCCGGCAGCCGGCGCCCGGCCCGCAGCGCCTCAAGCGCGGGGCAAGGTGACTTCGAAGCGGCTTCCGATGCCGAGCCGGCTGCTGACCTCGACGCGGCCCTGCATCAGCGCCACCAGCGCCCGGGTCACGCTCAGCCCGATGCCGGTGCCTTCGACCTCGCCGCGGGCCTGCGACAGGCGGTTGAAGGGCTCGAACAGGTGCGGCAGGTCGGCCTCGGCGATGCCGACGCCAGTGTCCTGCACCACGATGCTCAGCGCGCGCGCGTCGTCGGGTGCCGCGGCCGGCGCGATGCGCAGCTCGACGCTGCCGCCGCTGCGGTTGTATTTGATGGCGTTGGACAGCAGGTTCAGCAGCACCTGGCGCAGCCGCGTGCGGTCGGCGCGCGCCGCCAGGTCGTCGCCTTGCAGTTGCAGCGCCAGGCGCACCTGCGCCGCATCGGCCTGCGGACGCAGCATGCTCAGCGACTCCTCGGCCAGCGCGCGCAGCGGCACGGTGTCGAGCTGCACCTGCAGGCTGCCGCTTTCGATGCGCGTCAGGTCGAGCAGGTCGCCGATCATCTGCAGCAGGTGCTCGCCGGCCTCGCGGATCAGCTTGACGCGCCGGCGCTGGCCTTCGCTCAGGCGGTCGGCGCGGTCGATCTCGAGCAGCTGCGAAAAGCCGAGCACCGCGTTCAGCGGCGTGCGCAGCTCATGGCTCATGCGCGACAGGAATTCGGTCTTGGCGCGGTTGGCGGCCTCGGCCGCCGCCTTGTCCTGGTGTGCGCGCTCCAGTTCGCGCAGCTCGGTCACGTCCTCCATGTAGCCGTGCCACACGGTGCCGCCGTCGTCCAGGTGCAGCGGCGACGAGGCGGCGCGGATCCAGCGCACGGCGCCCGACGCCAGGCGCACGCGGAACTCGGCCTTGCCGACCGACAGCGCCGCGGCCGAGGCGGTCATGCCGGTGGCCATCGCGGCCCGGTCGGCGGGGTCGATGCGCCGCAGCAGCTCGGCGATGCCGACCGCCGCGTCTGCCGGGTCCAGGCCGAGCAGCGCGCGTGCGCGCTCGCTGATGTAGGAGAAGCGCGGCACGCGCTGCGCGTCGAGCTCGAACTGGTACAGGATGCCGGGCACGTGCTGGGCGATGCGTTCGAGCCGCGCCGCCGCCTGCAGCGCCGAACGCTCGCGCGCGCGCTGCTCGGTGACGTCGGTCTGCGTGCCGACCATGCGCCGCGGCCGTCCGTCGGCATGCCGTTCGACGATGCGCCCGCGCTCCTGGTACCAGCGCCAATGGCCGTCGCGCGCGCGGATGCGGTAGGCGTGCTCGTAGTGCTCGTCTTCGCCGCGCGCGTGGCGCAGATAGGCTTCGTGGTTGGCGGCGCGGTCGTCGGGGTGGATCAGCCGGTTCCAGTCTTCCTGCGTGCGCCCGATCTGCAGTGCGTCGTAACCCAGCTGCTGCAGGCCTTCGTCGATGTCGCTCAGGTGGTCGGAGTCGATGTCCCATTCCCACACGTAGGTGCCGGCGCCTTTGAGTGCGCTGCGCATCGCCTGCAGGTGGCCGGCGCGCGGCGGCGTCTCGGCCGGGTCGCGCTCGCTCAGCAGCAGCGCGGCCATGGCTTCGCACACCGGCTGCAGCGGCTCGGCAGGCGCCGCCGCGCCCTCGCCGTGCAGCTGCAGCAGGCCGAGCTGCTGCCCGAGGCGTTGCAAGGGCAGCTGCAGTGTCGCTTCGGCGTGGCCGTCGAGCGCGGCCGGGCTGCTCGCCAGGCCGGGCGCGGCCGACAGCTGCCAGCGCGTGCTGCCGTCGGGCCGCAATGCGCGCAGGCTGCAAGGCCCGCGCAGGCGGTGTGCCAGCGCGCTCAGCAGCCGCTCCAGCGCGTGGCGCGCGTCGCCGCGCTCGACATGGTCGAGCAGCGCCTCGTGCGCCAATGTCAGCCACGCGCTGTCCGGCTCCGGCGCCGGGCCGCGCTGGGGATGGCTCATCGCAGGCGGGGGTGCCGGTTCAGTGCGCGTGCAGCTTCTCGCCGGCCTTCAGCCTGTACAGCGTGCTGCAGTACGGGCACTTGCCCTCGCCGGTGGTGGCCACGTCGATGTAGACGCGCGGGTGGGTGCTCCACAGCGGCATCTTCGGGTTGGGGCAAAAGACCACGCCCGGACCCTGCAGATCCTTGGCGAGAACCTCGACTTCGGCGATCGGCTTGCTCATCGTCAGACCTTGCTCAGCCATGCGGCGTACTTGGCATTGCGGCCGTTGACGATGTCGAAGAAGGCCGCCTGGATCTTTTCGGTGACCGGGCCGCGCGCGCCGGCGCCGATCTGCACGCGGTCGAGTTCGCGGATCGGCGTGACCTCGGCCGCGGTGCCGCTGAAGAAGGCCTCGTCGCTGATGTAGACCTCGTCGCGGGTGATGCGCTTCTCCACCAGCTTCAGCCCGAGGTCGGAGCAGATGGCGAAGACGGTGTCGCGCGTGATGCCGTTCAGCGCGCCGGCCGACAGGTCGGGCGTGTAGACCACGCCCTTCTTGACGATGAAGATGTTCTCGCCCGCGCCTTCGGAGACGAAGCCGGCGGCGTCGAGCAGCAGCGCCTCGTCGTAGCCGTCGTCCAGCGCCTCCATGTTGGCCAGGATCGAGTTGCTGTAGTTGCTCACCGCCTTGGCCTGCGTCATCGTGATGTTGACGTGGTGGCGCGTGTAGCTGCTGGTCTTGACGCGGATGCCGCGCCGCATGCCCTCTTCGCCCAGGTACGCGCCCCAGGCCCAGGCGGCGACCATCAGGTGGATGGTGTTGCCCTTGGGGCTGACGCCGAGCTTCTCGTCGCCGATCCACAGCAGCGGGCGGATGTAGCAGCTTTCCAGCGCGTTGGCGCGCACCACCTCGATTTGCGCCTGCATCACCTGCTCGAAGGAGAAGGGGATCTTCATGCGCAGGATCTTGGCGCTGTTGAACAGCCGCTCGGTGTGCTCGCGCAGGCGGAAGACGGCGGTGCCGCCGGCGGTGTTGTAGGCGCGTACGCCCTCGAAGGCGCCGCAGCCGTAGTGCAGCGTGTGCGACAACACGTGGATCCTGGCGTCGCGCCATTCGACCAGTTGGCCGTCCATCCAGATCTTGCCGTCGCGGTCGGACATGGACATGGGTTCGTCCTCGGGGATTTGGGGGGGGTGGGCGACGATTCTAAGAGACGGCCTGCGGCGCGGCCTCGCAGCGGATCAGGGCCCACGAGCGCAGCTTGCCGCCGTCGAACTCGAGCTCGACGCGCACGCCGCCGGCGTCCGCCCAGCCCCAGCGCTCGGGGTTTTCGGCCAGCCGCTGGCCTAGGCTGCGCGTCAGCGCCAGCACCTGCAGCAGCGTCATGCCGCGCTGCAGCTTGCCGTGCAGCATCACCGCGCTGTCGACATGGCCCACCGGCGCGCCGGCGGCGTTCTTCAGCACGCGCAGCGAGCGGCTGAACTGCAGCAGCAGCCAGAACACCACCACCGTGACGCCCAGCACCACGCCGCGCCAGCCCCAGCCGGCGTAGCCGGCGGCGATGGCCAGGACCGCGAGGCTCCAACCGACGATCGGGTTCATGCCCTGCTTCCTTCAGTTCAAGTCAGACCCCGCACGGCCTCGATGGCTTCTTCGATGCGCTGCACGGCGTGGATCGTCAGGCCCTCGATGGGCTTCTTCGGCGCATTGGCCTTGGGCATCACGGCGATGCTGAAGCCGAGCTTGGCGGCTTCCTTCAGCCGTTCCTGCCCGCGCGGCGCCGGCCGCACCTCGCCGGCCAGGCCGACCTCGCCGAAGGCGATGAAGCCGCGCGGCAGCGCCTTGCCGCGCAGGCTGCCGTGGATCGCCAGCAGCACCGCCAGGTCGGCGGCGGGCTCGCTGATGCGCACGCCGCCGACCGCGTTGACGAACACGTCCTGGTCCATGCACGACACGCCGGCATGGCGGTGCAGCACCGCCAGCAGCATCGCCAGGCGGTCGCGCTCCAGCCCCACCGACAGCCGCCGCGGGCTCGGCCCGCCGCTGTCGACCAGCGCCTGGACCTCGACCAGCAGCGGCCGCGTGCCTTCCAGCGTGACCAGTACGCAGGAGCCGGGCACCGGCTCGCTCGTTTGCGTCGACAGGAAGATCGCGCTCGGGTTGGCCACGCCCTTCAGGCCGCGTTCGGTCATCGCGAACACGCCGATCTCGTTGACCGCGCCGAAGCGGTTCTTGATGGCGCGCACCAGGCGGAAGCTGGAGTGCGTGTCGCCCTCGAAGTACAGCACCGTGTCGACGATGTGCTCGAGCACGCGCGGCCCGGCCAGCGTGCCGTCCTTGGTCACGTGGCCGACCAGCACCAGGCTGGTGCCCGTCGACTTGGCATGGCGCGTCAGTTGCGCCGCGCATTCGCGCACCTGCGTCACCGAGCCCGGCGCCGAGCTGAGCTGCTCCGAATACAGCGTCTGGATCGAATCGACGACGCAGAAATCGGGCTGCTCCTGCTGCAGCGCGTGCAGGATGCGCTCCAGCGAGATCTCGGTCAGCACGCGCACGCGCTGGCCGGCGAGGCCGAGCCGGCGTGCGCGCAGCGCGACCTGCGCGCCGCTTTCCTCGCCGCTGACGTACAGCACCTTCAGCGCAGCGGACAGGCTGTCGGCGGCCTGCAGCAGCAGCGTGCTCTTGCCGATGCCCGGGTCGCCGCCGATCAGCACCACGCCGCCGGCGACGATGCCGCCGCCGAGCACGCGGTCCAGCTCCTCCTGCCCGGTGGGCGTGCGCGCGACCTCGGCAACGACGATGTCGCTGAGCGTGGCCACCGGCTGCGCGCCACCCAGAGACTGGAAGCGGTGCGCGCCGCCGCTCTCGGCGCGCGCCTCCTGCAGCGTGTTCCAGGCGCCGCAGTGCGGGCATTGGCCCAGCCACTTCGGGCTGCTGCCGCCGCAGTCGCTGCACACGAACTGGGTCTTGTCCTTGGCCATGAAAGCCATTGTGGGCCACGCTGTAAGGGCCGCTGCCGAAGGGTGGAGCTGTGCCGATGAAGCCGCTGCATCGTGGTCTGGTCCGTGCTGGCGCGAGCCGCTGGACCGCGTGTCCGAGCTGGCCTCGAGCGAGGGCCTGCCGCTGGCCACGCCGCAGATCGGCGCGGTGCCGACCCTCGGCCAGCCGCGCGACAACCTGCTGCGGTAGAAGCCTCTGCGCTGAGGCTTCACAGGCTGATGAGCAAATGCGGCTCCGCCATTTTGCTCATACCCCCGCGGCGGAGGCGGCCGGCAAGGCCGGCCTGGGGGCGCTCTTCAGTCCGCGGCGGCCTTCGCGCCGCGCTGCGCCTTCAGCCGGCCGTGCTGCGCCTTGGCCTGCAGCCGGCGCTGCACCGACGCCAGCGTCGGCCGCGTCGCCTGACGCCGGCGCGGCACGCGCTGCGCCGCCTGCACCATCTCCGCCAGGCGCTGCAGCGCCTCGGCACGGTTGCGCGTCAGGCTGCGGTGCTGCTGCGCCTTGATGACGATCACGCCGTCGGCGCTGATGCGCTGGTCGGCCTGGCCCAGCAGCCGTGCCTTCACGCCTTCGGGCAGCGACGAGGCGCGCACGTCGAAGCGCAGCTGCGCCGCGTTCGACACCTTGTTGACGTTCTGCCCGCCCGGGCCCTGCGCCCGCACCGCGCTGAAATCGGCCTCGGCCAGCAGCAGCCGGCGCAGCGGCGCGTCGTGGATCACTTGCCGCGCGTCTTGCCGACGATGAACAGCAGCAGCACCGCGCCCAGCACCGAGGCGATCCAGCCCGCCGGCTGGTCCGCTTGGTACCAGCCCAGACCGCGGCCGACGACGCCGGCCAGCACCGAGCCGGCGATGCCGAGCAGGATCGTCATGATCCAGCCCATCTTCTGCTCGCCCGGCATCACGAAGCGCGCCAGCGCACCGACGATCAGGCCGACGAAGATCGTGCTCAGGATTCCCATGGACTTGCTCCGTCGCGCGACGGGACGCGGGCGCGTCCGACGCAGTCGCTGCGGCGGGCCAGTGTAGGCCAGCCGCGGATGGCCGGGCCCACAGCTTCGGACCGCCGCGCGCTTCAGTCGACGACGCGCACCGGCACGCGCGGCGCCAGCGCACACATCAGCTCGTAGCCGATGGTGCCGGCGGCGCGCGCGACCTCGTCGATGGCCAGCCGCGTGCCGTTCGGGCCCTCGCCCCACAGCGTGACTTCGCTGCCCGGCCCGGCCTGCGGCAGCGGAGCGAGATCGACCGCGAGCATGTCCATCGACACGCGGCCGACGGTGCGCGTGCGCACGCCGTCGACCAGCACCGGCGTGCCGGTACCGCACAGCCGCGGGTAGCCGTCGGCGTAGCCGCAGGCGGCGATGCCGATGCGCAGCGGCGCGCCGGCGACGAAGGCGCTGCCGTAGCCGACGCTGTCGCCCGGCTGCAGCTGCTGGCAGGCGATCAGCCGCGAGCGCAGCGTCATCGCGGGCTGCAGCCGCCAGTGCGCGATGTCGTGTGCGGGGTAGTCCGGCGCACTGCCGTAGACCATGATGCCGGCGCGCACCCAGTCGCCGGCCACCGCCGGCACCGCGCCGCAGCGCAGTGTCGCGGCGCTGTTGCTCGAGCTGCGTTCGCCGGGCAGGTCGCGGCAGGCGTCCTCGAACACCGCCAGCTGCTGCGCGATGCCGCGCCCACTGTCGACGTCAGCGTCGGCGTCGGCGAAGTGCGTCATCAGCGAGATCTCGTCCACCTGCGGCAGCGCGTTCAGCCGCGCCCAGGCGGCGCGGAAGGCGTCCGGCCGGAAGCCCAGGCGGTTCATGCCGCTGTTCAATTTCAGGAACACGCGCTGCGGCGCCTGCGTCTTGTGCGCGGCCAGCCAGTCGACCTGCGCGTCGCAATGCACCGCATGCCACAGGTTCAGCCGCGAGCACAGTTCCAGGTCGCGCGGCTCGAAACAGCCTTCCAGCAGCAGGATCGGGCCGCGCCAGCCTAAGCGCCGCACGCGTTCGGCTTCGTCCAGGTCGAGCAGCGCGAAGCCGTCGGCGCCGCGCAGCCCGGCGTAGGCGCGCTCGATGCCGTGGCCATAGGCGTTGGCCTTGACCACCGCCCAGACGCGCGCGTCCGGCGCGGCCTCGCGCGCACGCCCGAGGTTGTGCGCCAGCGCCTCGGTATGGATCAGCGCTTCGATCGGACGCGGCACTGCGGGCTCCTTCGTGCCGCGCATCACGCGCGGGCGACGCGCATTCTGCCAGCCGTGCACGGCGCCGCTGCGCGCGGCCAAGCGCCGCCGGGGCGCGTGCTATAAACCGCTGCCCTCATGGAGACACCTGATCAGCGAGGAACCTCGCTGATCAATAGGAGACAAGCGCGCGCTGCGGCCACGGCGCCGTGCGACAACGATGCGCCGCGGATGAAAAAAGGCTTCTCCACCATCATGTCGGCGCAGTTCTTCAGCTCGCTGGCTGACAACGCGCTGCTGGTGGCCGCCATCGAACTGCTGAACTCCTCCAGGGCACCGACCTGGCACGTCGCGGCGCTGCCGTCGATGTTCGCGCTGTTCTACGTGCTGCTCGCGCCCTTCGTCGGCGCCTTCGCCGACGCCGTGCCCAAGGGCAAGGTGATGTTCATCTCCAATGCCATCAAGGTGGTGGGCTGCCTGACGATGGCCTTCGGCACGCACCCGCTGATGTCCTACGCCATCGTCGGCCTCGGCGCGGCGGCCTATTCGCCGGCCAAGTACGGCATCCTCACCGAACTGCTGCCGCCGTCGCAGCTGGTGCGGGCCAACGGCTGGATCGAGGGCCTGACGATCTTGTCGGTGATCCTCGGCATCGTGCTCGGCGGCCAGCTGGTGGGGCACAAGGTGTCGAGCTTCCTGCTCGGGCTGGACCTGCCGTTCATCGACACCGGCATCGACACGCCGGCCGAAAGCGCGATCGCCGCGATCATGGTGCTGTACCTGGTGGCAGCGATCTACAACCTGTACATCCCGCGTACCGAATCGCCGCTGCAGCCGCTGCCGCGCCGCCCGTGGAGCCTGGTGCGCGACTTCTCGCAGTGCAACGCGCGGCTGTGGCGCGACAAGCTGGGCCAGATCTCGCTGGCCACGACCACGCTGTTCTGGGGCATCGGCGGCAACATGCGCGTGATCGTCTTCCCGTGGGCGGCGGTGGCGCTGGGCTACAACGTCACGCAGGCCTCGACGCTGGGCGCGGTGGTGGCGCTGGGCACTGCGGCCGGCGCGGTGCTCGCCGCGCTGCGCACCCGGCTGGACAAGGCCACCGGCACGATCCCGATGGGCATCGCCATGGGGCTGCTGATCGCCGGGCTGAACTTCGTCGGCAACGTCTGGCTGGCGGTGCCGTTCCTGATCCTGCTCGGCGCGGTCAGCGGCTACCTGGTGGTGCCGATGAACGCGCTGCTGCAGCACCGCGGCCACAACTTGATGGGCGCCGGCCGCTCGATCGCCGTGCAGAACTTCAACGAGCAGGCCTGCATCCTGGGCCTGAGCGCGCTGTACGCGCTGATGACGCGCTTCGGCGCCACGCCCTTCGCCGTCATCCTGGTGTTCGGCCTGGGCGTGGCGGCGATCATGTGGTTCATCCGCGAATGGCACCGGCGCAACTGCATGCTGCACTTCGACGAGGTCGAGCGGCTGCTGGCGATCGCACGCTCCGACAAGCACTGACGGCGGCACGGCCGCCGCCCGCGCCGCCTCAATCCGATTCGAGGCGGAACGCGACCCGCACCCGCACCTGCCAGTGCGCGACCTTGCCGTCGGCCAGGTGGCCGCGCGTTTCCTGCACCTCGAACCAGTCCAGGTGGCGCAGCGTCTTCGACGCCGTCTCGATGGCGTTGCGGATCGCATCGTCGCTGCCGCTGGTCGACGAGCCGACCAGCTCGACATACTTGTAGACGTGGTTCATGACGACTCCTTGTCCGTGGCCCGGCCTCTGCGAGGCAGGTGCCGTTGATAATAGGCAAAGCCCTTTGACCCGTCGATCCCCGTCCGTCGGGACCGCAAAGACCATGAGCAGCATCTACGACTTCGAGGCCTTGTCGATCGAAGGCAAGCCGGCCCACCTGGGCACGCAGCGCGGCAAGGTGCTGCTGATCGTCAACACCGCCAGCGCCTGCGGCTTCACGCCGCAGTTCGCCGGGCTGGAGCAGTTGTGGCAGAGCTACCGCGATCAGGGGCTGGTGGTGATCGGCTTCCCCAGCAACCAGTTCGGCCGGCAGGATCCGGGCTCGAACGACGAGATCGCCTCCTTCTGCCAGCTGAACTACGGCGTCGACTTCCCGATGATGGCCAAGGTCGAGGTCAACGGCGGCGAAGCCCATCCGCTGTGGAAGTGGCTGACCTCGGAGGCGCGCGGCGTGCTCGGCAGCAAGGCGATCAAGTGGAACTTCACCAAGTTCCTGGTCGGGCGCGACGGCCAGGTCATCAAGCGTTATGCGCCCACCGACAAGCCGGAGTCGCTGAAGAAGGACATCGAGGCGGCGCTCGCCGTCCAAGCCTGAGGAGCCGCCGATGTTCGCGCATGTCGAGCCCTTCGCCGGTGATCCCATCCTCGCGCTGGTCGAGGTCTTCGAAGCCGACCCGCGGCCGCACAAGGTCAACGTGTCGATCGGCATCTACTTCGACGAGCAGGGCCGCATCCCGGTGCTGCGCTCGGTGCAGTTGGCCGAACAGCGCGTCGTCGCGCAGGGCGGGCCCAAGCCCTACCTGCCGATCGAAGGCGCGGCCAACTTCCGCCGGGCCGTGCAGCGGCTGCTGTTTGGCGCCGCGCACGAGGCGCTGACTTCCGAGCGCGTCGCCACACTGCAGACCGTGGGCTCGTCGGGCGGGTTGAAGGTCGGCGCGGACTTCATCAAACGCTGGTTTGCGGACAGCGAGGTCTGGGTCAGCGACCCGACCTGGGACAACCACCGCTCGATCTTCGAAGGCGCAGGCATCGGCGTGCACACCTACCCGTACTACGGGGGCGCCGAAGGCGGCGTGCGCTTCGAGGCCATGCTCGACGCGCTGCGCGTGCTGCCGGCCGGCAGCGTCGTGCTGCTGCACGCCTGTTGCCACAACCCGACCGGCGTGGACCTGACGCATGCGCAGTGGGACGAGCTGATCCCGCTGCTGGTGCAGCGCCGGCTGATCCCGTACCTGGATCTGGCCTACCAGGGCTTCGGCGACGGTATCGAGCAGGACGCCTATGCGGCGCGCGCACTGGCCGCGGCCGGCGCCGGCTTCTTCATCGCCAATTCCTTCAGCAAGAGCATGAGCGTCTACGGCGAACGCTGCGGCGCGCTCAGCGTCGTCTGCCCCGATGCGAAACAGGCCGAGAACGTGCTCGGCCAGCTGAAGTTCGCCGTGCGCCGCAACTATTCGAGCCCGCCGATCCACAGCGGCCAGCTCGTCGCGCACGTGCTCGCCGATGCCGACCTGCGCCCGATGTGGGAAGGCGAACTCGCGGCGATGCGCCAGCGCATCCTGCAGATGCGCCGCGCGCTGCACGACGTCATCAGCGCCAAGATGCCGGGGCGCGACTTCGGCTGCTTCCTGACGCAGCGCGGCATGTTCAGCTACACCGGCCTGAGTGCGGCGCAGGTCGACCGGCTGCGCGAGGAACACGCGGTGTACATGCTGCGCAGCGGGCGCATCTGCGTCGCGGGGCTGAACAGCGGCAACGTCGAGCGCACCGCGCAGGCTATGGCGGAGGTGATGGCGGGCTGACAGGCGGTGTGCCAGTGTGCGGCTTGCGGCGCAAAGCGGCCGTAGGCCGCTTTGCGCCTGTGGGCGCTATGCACCACTCCCCCGAGCCCCCTCCGAGAGGGGGCTCCAGTTCGTTCGACAAGTCGGCCTGGCGGCCGATGGAGGGGCCGGGGCCTGCGCCGGCCGCAAGGCCGGCCCGTCGGCCATGCTGGAGCCCCCTCTCGGAGGGGGCGCGGGGGAGCTGCACGAACGCGCCTTGGCGCAAAGCGGCCTACGGCCGCTTTGCGCCGACAAGCGACACACGGAAGGGTTCAGCCGCGCTGGGTGCTGCCCAGGTAGGTTTCGATGACGCGCGGGTCCTGCGCCAGTTCGCGGGCCGGACCGTCGAGCACGATCACGCCGGTCTCGAGCACGTAGCCGTGGTCCGACACGGCCAGCGCGGCGCGCGCGTTCTGCTCGATCAGCAGGATGCTGGTGCCCTCGGCGCGCAGCCGCTCGATGATCGCGAAGATGTCGCGCACCACCAGCGGCGCCAGGCCCAGGCTGGGCTCGTCGAGCATCAGCAGCTTCGGCGCCGACATCAGCGCGCGGCCCACCGCCAGCATCTGGCGCTCGCCGCCCGACAGCGTGCCGGCCAGCTGTGCGCGGCGCTCCTTCAACCGCGGGAACAGCGCGTAGACGCGTTCGATCTCGCGCTTCCAGTTGGGCACCCGCTGCTTCATCGCGCGGTAGCCGCCGAGCACCAGGTTGTCCTCCACCGGCATGGTGCCGAACAGCTCGCGCTTTTCGGGCACCAGCGCCAGGCCCAGCATCACGCGGTCTTCCAATGTGCTGCCGGCCAGATCGTGGCCGTCGAAGTGCACCCGGCCGCGATAGGGCAGGATGCCCATCAGTGCGGCCAGCGTGGTCGACTTGCCGGCGCCGTTGGGACCGATCACGCTGACCACCTGCTTCGGCGCCAACGCGAAGTTCAGGCCGGTCAGCACCTCGGCGCGGCCGTAGCCGGCGTGCAGGCCCTGGACGTCGAGCAGCATCCTTAGGCCTCCCGCCCGGCCGTCCGAAGGCAGGCCTGCGCCCCCTTGGGATCCCTCGGGGGCAGCGAACGAAGCGGGCGAGAGGGGCCCATGTCAGTGCTCCGTGCCCAGGTACGCGGCACGCACTTCGGGGCTGGCCTGCACCTCGGCGGGCGTGCCTTCCATCAGCTTGGTACCGAACTCCATCACCACCACGCGGTCGGCCAGCCCCATCACGAACTCCATGTCGTGCTCGACCAGCAGCAGGCTCATGCCTTCGGCCTTCAGGTGGCGCAGCACCTCGGCCAGCGCCTGCTTCTCGTGGTGGCGCAGGCCGGCGGCCGGCTCGTCCAGCAGCAGCAGCGCCGGGTCGGTGGCCAGCGCGCGCGCGATCTCCATCAGCCGCTGCGGGCCCAGCGGCAGGTTGCCGGCCAGCTCATGCATCTGCGCCGCCATGCCGATGCGCGCGAGCTGCGCTTCGGCCTCGGCGAACACGCGCTTCTCCTCGGCGCGGTCCAGGCGCAGCATCGCGCTCAGCACGCCGGACTGCGTGCGCCCGTAGCCGCCCAGCGCCACGTTCTCCAGCACGGTCATTTCGGGAATCATCTTCACGTGCTGGAAGGTGCGCGACACGCCCAGCCGCGCGATCACGCGCGACGGCCGGCCGGCGATGTCCTGGCCGCGCCAGCGCACCGTGCCGCCGGTCAGCGGCAGCACGCCGGTGATCAGGTTGAAGGTGGTGGACTTGCCCGCGCCGTTCGGGCCGATCAGCGCGACGATCTGGTCGGCGTCGACGCCGAAGCTCACGTCATTGACGGCCACCAGGCCGCCGAACTGCTTGCGCACCTTGCCCACATCGAGCAGCCGTTCGCCCGCCTCCGGCTTGGCGCGCTTGGGCAGCGCCTCGGCGCCGGCCCAGTCGCGCACCCGCGCCGGGCTCTTGCGCCAGCGGCCGACGAAGCTCCACAGCCCGTCGGGCGCGTACTTCAGCACCACCACCAGCACGATGCCGAAGATGATGGTCTCGAAGTTGCCGCTGGTGCCGATCAGCTTGGGCAGCAGCACCTGCAACTCGTCCTCGACCAGGCGCACCACGGCCGAGCCGAGGAAGGCGCCCCAGACATTGCCCACGCCGCCCAGCACCGCCATGAACAGGTACTCGATACCCTTGGCCAGCGAAAACGGCGTCGGGTTCACGGTGCGCTGGAAATGCGCGAACAGCCAGCCCGAGACGGCGGCGAGCATCGCCGCGATGACGAAGATGGTGATCTTGTAGCGCAGCGTGGAGATGCCCATGGCCTCGGCCATCGTCGCGCCGCTCTTCAGCGAACGGATGGCGCGGCCGGGGCGCGAATCGAGCAGGTTGGTGACCAGCAGCGCGGCAGCCAGCGCCAGCACCCAGATGACCACGTGCAGCCCGCGCCCGGTGCCCAGGTCAAGACCGAACAGCTTCAGCGTCGGCACGCCGAGCAGGCCGTCGTATTTGCCCAGCCATTCCATGTTGCCCATGGTGTAGTACAGCGCCAGGCCCCAGCAGATGGTGGCCAGCGGCAGGTAGTGGCCCGACATGCGCAAGGTGATTGCGCCCAGCACCAGCGCGATCAGCACCGCCGCCGCCTGGCCGGCGAACAGCGTCAGCCACGGCGACACGCCGGTCTTCACGGCGAGGAAGGCCGCCGCGTAAGCGCCCACGCCGACGAAGGCCGCCTGGCCGAAGGAGGTGAAGCCGCCGACGCCGGTGAGCAGCACCAGCCCCAGCGTGACCAGCGAATACAGGCCGATGTAGTTGCTCTGCGTGATCCAGAAGTCCGGCACCGGCAGCGCCGGCAGCACCAGCATCACCAGCGCGAAGGCCGGGAACAGCCAGCGGCCGGCGGATGTCGCCCCCCGCCCGCTGCGCTCTCGCACCGCTGCCGGGTCACCAAGCGGCCGCTGCGGATCCGGCTTCGCCGGGCCGCTGGCGGCGCCGGCATCGAGGACGCTGCCGGCGCTCGTAGGCGAAGAACAGTCCGCAGGGACTGTTCTTTGTCCGACTCGCCCCCCTGGGGGGAGCGCCGAAGGCGCTTCGGGGGGGGCCATTCAATGCTCCTCGCTGTGCGGGTCGCGCAGCGAGCGCCACAACAGGACCGGCAGGATCGCGCCGAAGACGATCACCTCCTTGAAGGAACTGGCCCAGAACGAGCCGAAGCTCTCGAGCAGCCCCACGCCCAGCGCGCCGACCAGCGCCAGCGGGTAGCTGGCCAGGCCGGCGAAGACCGCGGCGACGAAGCCCTTCAGCCCGATGATGAAGCCGCTGTCGTAGAAGATGGTCGTCGTCGGCCCGATCAGCAACCCCGACAGCGCGCCGATGAAGGCCGCCATCGTGAACGACAGCCGCCCGGCCGAGCGCGTGGAGATGCCCATCAGCCGCGCGCCCAGTTGGTTGACCGCGGTGGCGCGCAGCGCCTTGCCGCGCAGCGTTCGTTCGAAAAACAGCCACAGCGACACGATCAGCGCCGCCGAGGCGAGGAAGATGAAGATCGTCTGGCCGGTGATCGACAACGGTCCCAGCGACCAGCGCGCGTCCCAGAAGCTGGGGTTGCGGAAACCCTCGGCGCCGAAGAACAGCAGCCCCAGGCCGACCAGCGCGAAGTGCACGCCCACCGAGACGATCAGCAGCACCAGCACGCTGGCCTCGGCCAACGACTCGTAGGCCAGCCGGTAGACCAGCGGGCCCATCGCCGTGACCAGCAGCAGCGACAGCAAGGCCTGCGCAACGATCGGCAGCCCGCGCGGCGCCGCCCACCAGGCCAGCAGCGAGGCCGCCACCGGCAGCGCCAGCGTGCGCAGTGCCCCGCGCAGCAGCTTCGCCGCCGGCTGGTGCTGGCGTACGCCGTGCAGCAAGTCGGCGCCCACCAAGGTGGCGGCCATGATCAGCAGCAGCCAGACCGTGCCGGGCAGCCTGCCGGCCTGGAACAGCGCCAGCGTCAGCGCGCCGAAGGCGACGAACTCGCCGTGCGGGATGAAGATCACGCGCGTGACGGCGAACACCAGCACCAAGGCCAAGGCCAGCAGCGCGTAGACCGCGCCGTTGGTCAGCCCGTCCAGGGCCAGGATGCCGGCGATCGACGTATCCATGAGCGTGATCTTTCGCGTTCAGGGGTGCGTGACGCAGAACCATACACATCGAGCGACCGCCGCGGAGCCGGCTTTAGCTCCGGCATCACATCGCTTGCGCGATATGAGCCTACGCTGAAGCGCGAGCGCTTTGCCGGTCCGCCAGCGGTGCCCCCTCGAGGGGGCGCGCGAAGCGCGTAGGGGGTGAGCCATCTCAAATGGGCTCGACCACGAACTTGCCGTCCTGCACCTTCAGCAGCACGCCGGTTTCATTGGTGAAGCCCCAGTGGTCGGTGGGCGACCAGTTCATCACGCCGTGCGCCAGGATCGTGCGGCCCTTGGTTTCGAGCGCCTCCTTGATGGCGGCGCGGAACTCGGGCGTGCCCGGCTTGGCCTTCTTCAGCGCGTAGGGAATGGCGTATTCGAGCACCAGCTGCGAATCGTAGGCATGGCCGGCGAACTGGTTGCGCGTGCCCGGACCCATCGCGCCTTCGAACTTGTTGACGAAGTCGATCGCCAGCTTCTTCGACGGATGGTTGTCGGGCAGCTGCTCGGCGATCACCGCCGGGCCGCTGACCACGTAGGTGCCTTCGACCGCCTTGCCGCCGATGCGCATCAGGTCGGGCGTGGCCGCGGCGTGGGTCTGGTAGATCTTGCCCTTGTAGCCGCGCTCGAGGATGTTCAGCTCGGGCATCGCCGCGCCGGAGCCGGTGGCCACGACCAGGATCGCGTCGGGGTTGGCCGACACCAGCTTCAGTGCCTGCGGCGTGACGCTGGTGTCGGTGCGGCCGAAGCGCTCGACCGCCACCACCTTGAAGCCGCCTTCGGCTGCCGCGGCGTTCAGCGCCTTCAGCCACAGCTCGCCGTAGGCGTCGGTGTAGCCGATGAAGCCCACGGTCTTGACGCCGTGCTTCTTCATGTGCTGCATGATCGGATGCATCATGACGTCGTTGCCCTGCGGCAGGCGGAAGGTCCAGCTGTCGTCGGGCACGCCCACCGGCGACTGCGACAGCTGCACCGTCTTGGCCTCGGCCGCTACCGGCGCGATGGCCGCCGCCACCGGCGTGATGGTCGAGCCGATGATCACGTCGACCTTGTCCTCGGTGACGAAGCGGCGCGCGTTGGCCACGCCCTTGCCCGGGTCGGTGGCGTCGTCGGCGATGATCAGGTTGACCTTCTCGCCGCCGATGGTCTTGGGGAACACCTTGGTGTAGTAGTTGTTCATCGGGATGCCGAGGCCGGAGCCCGGGCCGGTCAGCGACAGCGAGATGCCGACGTTGACGTCGGCGAAGGCCGCGGTGGCCAGCAGCGCGGCGGCGGCGGCGATCGTCTTGCGCAACAACTTCATGGGTCTGGTCTCCTTGGTGAGGTTGGGGGTCGCGGGGGTCAAAGGCACAGTGCCTTGATGTCTTCGGGAACGGGGATCGCGCGAATGCGCTCGGGGTCGTCCGCGTCGCGCCGGCAGAAGGCGCGCACCTCGCTGCCTTCGCACACCAAGGTCTCACCGCGCTTGACCACGTGGCGGTGGCGGAAGGTCTTGGCGGCCCAATGCTCGACTGTGGTGAACACTTCGATGGTCTCGCCGTAGGTCGCGCTCTTGTAGAACCGGGTGTGGATCTCGAGCAGCGGCGCGCCGATGATGCCTCGCGTCTTGAGCAGCTCGCGCCACGGCGGCACGCCGCAGGCCATGAAGAAGCTCAACGAGGCTTCGTCCATCCAGCGCGAGAAGTTGGGGAAGAAGACGATGCCGGCCGGGTCGCAATGGCCGAACTGCACCGCGACGCGATGGACATGCGTCTTGCTCATCGGGCTCCCGGGGCGCTCACGTCTTGCCCACCTTGCCGGCGCGCTTTTCCAGGAAGTCGCGCACGCGCTGCTTGGCGGCTTCGTCACCCTGGGCGATGGCCGACATCAGAGATTCGACGAACAGCCCTTCGGCCGGCGCCATCTCGGCGATGCGCGGCAGCGCCTGCGTGATCGCGTAGTTCGACAGCGGCGCGTTGCCGGCGATCTTGCGCGCCAGTGCCAGCGCCTTGCTCAAGCCTTCGCCATCGCCGACCAGATAGTTGCTCAGCCCCGCGGCCTGGCCTTCCGCCGCGTCGAAGACGCGGCCGGTGAGCATCATGTCGGTCATGCGCGACACGCCCATCAGCCGCGGGATGCGCGCCGAGCCGCTGCCGCCGACGAAGATGCCGCGCTGGCCTTCGGGCAGGCCGTAGAAGGTGCTGGGCTCGGCCACGCGCAGGTGCGCGGTCGCGGCCAGCTCCAGCCCGCCGCCGACCACCGCGCCGTGCAGCACGGCGATCACCGGCACCGGGCCGAACTGGATCAGGTCGAAGGCCGCGTGCCACTGGCGCGAATGGAACACGCCTTCGCTGACGCTCTGCTCGGTGACTTCCGACAGGTCCAGCCCGGCGCTGAAGTGCGCGCCTTCGCCGCTGAGCACGGCGGCGCGCGCCTCGTTCGGCAGGTTGACGAAGGCGGTCTGCAGCTCGCGCACCAGCGTTGCGTTCAGCGCGTTGCGCTTGTCCGGCCGGTTCAGCCGCAGATGCACGATCGGGCCGTCGGTTTCGATGCGCAGCATCGTCATCTGCGCCAGCAGGCCCTCGGCGGGGCGGAAGGAATTGCTCATCTCGGATCCTCGATGTCAGCGTGCGAGCACCACGTCCGGCCCGCCCGCATAGAGTGCCTGCACGAGTGCGTCGCGGCGCTTCAGCACCGCGCGCTGGTTGATGTAGCCCTTGTCGGTGATCTCGCCGGCGTCGGCGCTGGGCGGCTCGGCCAGCAGCAGCGCGCGCGCCGGCGCCTGCGACGAGCCGCCGCCTTCGGCCTGCAGGCTCTTCAGCGCTGCAGCGACATGCGCGCGCAACTCGCCTGCGGGCAGCGCGGCGGCCTGCGGCGTGGGGAAGACCAGCACGCCCACTTCGTTGCGGTCGTGGCCGGTGATGACCACGTCCTGCGCGTAGGGCGCCAGCGCCGAGACCACGCGCACGCGCAGCGTGCCCACCGACACCCAGGTGCCGCTGCCGAGCTTGAAGTCCTCGGCGACGCGGCCGTTGAAGACCACGCCGCTCTCCGGCCGCGCTTCGTCGGCCAGCAGGCCGGCGTCGCCGATGCAGTAGTAGCCCTCGGCGTCGAAGGCCTGCGCGGTGAGTTGCGGCGCGTCGCGGTAGCCGGGGAAGATGCTGACGCCGCGCACACGCATTTCCAGCTTGTCGCCCACGTTCGACGGGTCCACGACGAACTTCAGCTCCACGCCCGGCATCGGCAGGCCGATGATGCCGGCGCGGTCGAGTTTCCAATGCGCGCTGGTGATGCCGGGCGCGGTCTCGGTCGAGCCCCAGCTGGTGGTCAGCCAGACCTCCTCGCCGCGCAGCTTGCGTGCCAGCGCCTGGATGCGCTCCCAAGTCGCCTGCGGCAGCGCCGCGCCGGCATAGAAGATCGCGCGCAGGCGCTGGAACACGCGCCGGGCGAGTTCGAGGTCCGCCTCCAGCAGCGGCAAGGCCATGTCGAAGCCGCGCGGCACGTTGAACCAGATCGTCGGCTGCACTTCGGCCAGGTTGGCCACGCTGCGTTCGATCAGCCCCGGCGCCGGCCGGCCCTCGTCGATGACCATCGTGCCGCCATTGCGCAGCACCATGTTCAGGTTGTGGTTGCCGCCGAAGGTGTGGCTCCACGGCAGCCAGTCGACCAGCACCGGCTTCTCCTGCTCGAGGAAGCGCCACACCTGGGCGATCATCTGCTGGTTGGCGCACAGCATGCGGTGGGTGTTGATGACCACCTTCGGATGGCCGGTCGAGCCCGATGTCAGCAGGTACTTGGCATGCGTGTCGGGCGTGATCGCCTCGAAGGCCGCCATCACCGCCGCGGTCTCGGGGCGGCTCAAGCCGTCGAAGTCCAGCGCGCCCGCGAAACTCTCGGCGCCGCGGCTGAAGACCACCGGCGCATGCAGCCCGGCGTGCGCCAGCGCCGGCCCGTAGACCTGCGCATCACCGGCGTAGACCAGCGCCGGACCGAGCGTGTTCAGGATGCCGTGGATCTTGGCGTAGTCCTGCGTCAACCGGCAGTAGGCCGACGATACGGTGCACACCGGCACGCCGATGTGCATGCCGGCCAGCAGCAGCAGCAAGTGGTCGATCGAGTTGTCCGACAGCACGACGATCGGCGCCTGCGGCGCCAGATCCAGGTCGAGCAGGCCCTGCGCGAGGCGGCCGACCGCGGCCCGGGTCTGCGCCCAATTCAGGCGGCGCCACTCGCCGTCGGCCGCACGTTCGGCGAAAGCCGGCGCAGCGGGCGTGGCCGCGGCCCAGCGTTCCAGCCATTCGCCGATGCAGCGCGCGTAGGGCCTCAAGGGCTCGGGCGAGCGCAGCACGAAGCTGCCGTCGTCAAAGCCGATGCGCACCGTGCGCGGCGGCGCCAGCCAGTGCGGATCGTCGAACCAGGTCCCGCTCATGTGAATTCCATACACCTGTGTATGTACACGGCGCGGATTGTCTGCGTGATGTCTCTTGACGGCATCGGTGTTTCTACCAGTTTCCATACAATGCTGTATGGCCCCATCGTTCGCCGCGTGCCGCCGACCCGAACCGACCTGCCTGCCGCCGGAGCGCACCGGAGCCGCCGCGCCAAGGCCGGCGCCGCCGATGCCGCGCGCAGCGCGCTCACGCCCGAGCGCTGGATCGGCGCGGCCACCGAGATGCTGATCGACCACGGCATCGACAGCGTGCGCGTCGACGTGCTGGCGCAGCAGCTGCAGGTCACGCGCGGCAGCTTCTACTGGCACTTCCGCGACCGCGACGAGCTGCTGCGCCGCGTGCTGGCCGCCTGGCGCGAGCAGGCGACGGAGCGGCTGACGGCGCGGCTGGAACGCGCGCGCGATGACCCGCGCGAGCAGCTGCGCGACGTGATCTCGTTGCCCAGCCGCGGCCGGGCGGCGCAGCGCGCGGCGCGCATCGAGCTGGCGATCCGCGCCTGGGCGCGGCGCGATGCGACGGCGCGGCAGGCGGTCGACGAGGCCGATGGCGCGCGCATCGGCTACATCGCGCAGCTGTTCTCCGCGCTGGGCTTCGGCGTGGCCGAGGCGCGCTGGCGTGCGTTCACGGTGTATGCCTACGTGGTGGCGGCATCGCAGATCGCCGCGCCGATCGCGCTGGTGCAGCGCGCCGAGCGCGACCGCTTCATCGAGAAGCTGATGCAGTTGCCGCTGCCTTGAACCGTCTTGGGCCGTCGGGGGCATCCATGCGCGGCGGGTGGCGCTGGGCCGCCCAGCCAGGCCAGCAGTTGCGCATACAGCTCGGGCTGGTTCAGCAACTGCAGGTGTCCGGTCTCGTGGCCGACCCACTGCTGTGCCTTCGGAACGTGCAGCGCCCGCGCCGGATCGCGGTGCCGGCCCAGCGCGCTGTCCAGCGGCACCAGACCGTCGCCCACCAGCTTGTCGGCCAGCAGGCCGTGCCACGCCGCCAGCGTACCGGCCGCGGCATAACACGCCACGCCGGCGGGCAGCGCCGGTGCGGGCTGCAGCGCGGCCATCACGCTGCCGCGGCGCAAGGGCCGGATGAAGGGGATCGACCTCGATGCCGCGGCGGCGCATCGCCATGCGCAGTGCGAGCGGGTTGTGCGTGCGCTCGAGGTAGCCGCCGTAGACGCCATTGACGACGGCCACCAGCGCCTCGCGAGCCGGCACGCGCATGCCTTGCGGCGCCCAGTCCTCCAGCCGCGCCAGCAGGGCGTCGACGCCTGCACCGGCCAGGCGAAAACTGCTTTGCAGCGTGCGGTAGACCAGCCCGGTCAGCCCCGAGGCCGGCCGCGCTGTGCTGCGGCCAACCGCAGCGCGCGCTGCGCGATGGTCGTGTGCATCTGCTCGACCACGCCGCTGGTGCCGGCCAGGGCGTCGATGACCATGCGGCTGGCGCCGCGCAGGTCCGAGACATGGTGGCGGTGGATCGAGGGCATGGCGCCGCGGCTCAGAGCGGGTGGGCAGGTTGGCTCGCGGCGTTCGATTCGGCTCTTGGTAGCCGGAGGCCACCGACACTCGGAACAGGATGGCAGCGACCGCAGACAATGCACTCGCATTGATATGACAAGGCGATTGCATTACCATACCGGAGGTCCACGCTTTGACCGGAGAGCGCCATGCCCGCCACCCTTGAAGTCGAATCGACACTGACCGACCGCTACCAAACCACGGTGCCGGAAACTGTGCGCCGCGCCCTTCGGCTCGGCAAGCGCGACAAGATCCGCTACAGCATCCGCCCCAGCGGCGAGGTGGTGCTGACTCGTATCGAGGTCTCCGAGAGTGACGACCCGGTGCTCGGACGGTTCCTCGGTTTCCTGGCGCAGGACATCTCCAGCCATCCTGAGCGCCTGCAGGCCGTGGATGCTGGGTTCGCTCGACGGCTCCAATCGCTGGTCGATGGCATCGAGGTCGATCTTGATGCCCCCCTGTCGGCAGATGATGAATGAACACGGGCAAGCCCGCACCCCTGGTTATTCACGGCTGGACGATCTTCGCCCACCCGCTCTTCCTCGCACAGCTTGAAGCGCTGGCGCAGCAGGTCGAAGCATCGAAGCGCAAAGACCCGGTCGGCTACGTGAAGAAGAACGCCAGCAAGCGACTGGCGGCGATCATCAAACTCGCTTTCGACGTCGTCCCCCAAGACCCAACCCGTCCTGAATACCGCCAAGGAGGCACCCTTGGCGACGACCACAGGCACTGGTTCCGGGCGAAGTTCTTCCAGCAGTACCGGCTGTTCTTTCGCTATCACGCGCCCAGCAAGGTGATCGTGTTCGCGTGGGTCAACGACGAGGATTCCAAGCGCGCCTATGAGAGCAGCGACGACGCCTACCGGGTGTTCCGCCGGATGCTCGACAGCGGCCGTCTGCCGTCGGACTGGGGCCAGTTGCTGGCCGAAGCATGTGCCGAATCGGAGCGCCTCGGCCGGCTCGCATCAGGCGGCGCTTGACGAGCCAGCTCTACGCGTGTCGCCTGCTGTTTCACTCCTGCGGGCTTCCGAGGAAGTCTGCGTGTGTCAGCGGAGTTGATAGGAAATGGCAGGAGGAGCGAGGCCAGGTGTTGGCTCCCACGCTATTCCTCCGCGGTGCAACCACGCAGTTTCGTGAGGCGAGGCGGGCGATCGACCGCATTACGCCTCCGGGTGGCGCAGTGCGCAGACGGTGACGCAAAGGGGCCGGCGGAGAGCACCGCCAACGACGGCGGCCCGGGGTTGCCGGGCCGCTGTGGGTACGCGGGAGTCGACGAACTCGGCTCAGAGCCTGCGAACAAGTCCGGCGCGCTCGAGCGGGTGCGCCAGAGGGCGCCAATCGCGGCGCAAAGCGCAGCCGCAGCCCGTGCTGCGGCGAGCATTTGCAACAAAGAGTGGCGCGCTCTGGAGCGGCCGAGCGGGCGTGTCGGACTTGCCCACACCCTCTCAGCGCGCCGGGCAGCCTCGGCCGCGGCAGCGCTGGATGTCGCCGCTGGCCGGGTCGACGTAGAGCTTGGCGCGCACGTCGTCGCCGCGCAGCGACACCTCCCAGAGCCCGCGCTCGAACTCGATCTCGGTGATCGTGCCGAGCTGCTGCTGCTCGACGCCGTGCGCGATCTGCGCCGCCGTCTTGGCACCGGCCGGCGGCCGCGGTTCGGAGTTGCGTTCGTGCCGCTCGCGCAGCGTCTGGCCGCTGCGCGGGTCGACGCGCAGTTCGCGGCAGTTGCGGCCGTCGTCGCCGCAGCTCACCACGTCCCAGCGGCGGTCGTCGAATTCGGCGCTGATGATCACGCCCGGATGGTTCTGCGCCACCGTCTCCAGGATCTGCGACAGCGGCTTGCCGTCGGCCGGCGGCCGCTCGCTGGCCAGCGCGGCGCCGGCGGCCAGCGCCAGCACGAGCATGGCCGGCAGGGAAGGAATGGAAGAAAGGGAAGGAATGGAAGGAAGGGCGATCCTGGGCATGCGCGGCTCCCGGTTCAAGACGCCAGCGAGGATAGCGCCGGCAAGGCCGTGCCGCGCGCCTGGTTGACGGCCGCGGCGGCCTGGTCCACTTCGGCCAGCGTGCCGGCATCGATCGGCGTCAATTCGGCGCGCGCGCGGCGCGACGCGCGTTCCGGGTCGCCGGGCATCAGGATCGGTTCGGCCGCATCGCGCAGCCGCGCCGACTGCACCCAGTCGACGAAGTCCCGCACCTCGGCGCCGAACAGCGGCGGGTCGCCCAGCCGCGCCGGGTCGAAGACCAGCGCCAGCATGTTGTTCCATACCGCATGCCGGTACTTCAGGTTGCCGGGGCGCGTGGTCTCGCCGCCGGTCAGCGCCGCGGCCAGCACCTCGACCACCATCGCCAGCGCATAACCCTTGTGCTGCGCAAAAGGCAGCAGCGCACCGCCCGGCTCGCCTTCGCGCGGGAACAGCGCCGCCGGATCGTCGGTGGGGCGTCCCTGCGCGTCCAGCAGCACCTGGCCCGGCACCGGCTTGCCGGAGTGGTAGGCCACGCGCACCTTGCCCATGGCGATGGCGCTGGTGGCGAAGTCCAGCAGCAGCGGCTCGCGGCCGGGCACCGGGATGCCGACGGTGAAGGGGTTGGTGACGAAACGCGCTTCGCTGCCGCGATGCGGCGCCACCACCGGCTTGCTCATCGCATTGACGAAATGCAGCGACACCAACCCGGCGGCCACCGCCTGCTCGGCCCAGTGGCCGATGCGGCCGATGCGGCCGATGTGGTGCGCGTTCTTCAGTCCCATCACGCACACGCCGTGCCGTCGCGCACGTTCGATCGCCAGGTTCATGGCTTCGAAGGCCACGCTCTGGCCCATGCCGCGCTGCGCGTCCAGCTCAGCATCGTGTCGCTGTCGCTGGTGACGGCCACGCGCCGGTTCAATTGCAGCTCGCCGGCGAGCCAGCTGCGCACGTAGCGCGGCAGCATGCCGACGCCGTGCGAATCGTGGCCGGCCAGGTTGGCGCCGACCAGGTGCTCGGCCGTCAGCCGCGCTTCGTCGGCACGGCATCCTGCGGCCAGCCACAGTTGTTCGACCCGGCGCTGCAGCGCCGGCGTGCGGATCAGCGTATCGGCCATGGCGATCGATCGACTCTGCTGTCGGCGAGTCCTAACTGAGTAATTGCTGACTTCCTGAAACCGCTTTGGCGGCCGGGAAGCCGCTCACGTCAGCGATCGAATTTAGATCGGGCTTCCTAAGATTTGCCAGCGAATACATCAGGGTTAACCCTATATTCACTATTGATGTCCGCTGACAAGGCGGCCGAAGCGGCGGTGACTGCATTCAGGAACCCGGCGCGTCCGCGCGCTTGGCGCGGAGTGCACCGGTCATTTCGCTGCTTGACCGATCCCGTCCATTCCCCATTGCTGAGGAGATCCTGATGAGCACCCTGCATCTGCCGATGACGCCGCGCGTCGGTCCGGCCTACCCCTTCGGCGCCCGCCTCGCTGCGGCGCTGTTCCTGGGCGTGGCGCGGCTGTTCGCCCCGCTGACGCGTCCGGCGCCGCCGCGCCAGCGCGGCGCGGACGAAGACGTGCGCGCCGTGCGCGAGCTGGCGCGGCAATACCAGAGCGTCGATCCGCGTTTTGCCGCCGACTTGTACGCCGCCGCCGACCGCCACGAGCGCCTGCACGGCGCTGCCTGAAGCCGGTGCTCAGCCGGGACAGCGTTCGAAGACGGCGCGGTCCAGCGCCGGCGCCGCCGGGCCGGCCGCATGCACTTGCAGCCGCCGGCCCTCGGCGCGGGCGTTGAAGCCGTCGGCGGCCGTCAGCCGCGTGCCGTCGATGCGTCCGGCCAGCAGCACGCTGTCCGAGCCATGGCTCAGCGTCGCGTCGAACAGCTGGAACTGCTGACGCAGCCGCAGTCGTGCGCCCGCATGTACGCCGCTGCCGCACCAGTCGCCGTGCAGCCGCGCCGGCACCACCCACAGGTGCAGCCGGCTGAGTTTCTCGCGCCCCACCGGCTTGTCGGGTGCATCCGCGGCGCGGCTGCGGTCGGGCTGCCAGTCGCCCAGATCCCAGTCGTGCGAGACGATGCGCGTGCCCGGCCTCAGGCCCAGCAGCGCCGGACGCAGCTGCAGGTTGACCTCCTGCAGCAGGTACATCGTGATCACCGTGGCCGCCGACAGGTCGGTCTTGAACAGGTCCTGCTCGACGAAGCGGGCACGTTCGGCGACGCCGGCGCGCGCGGCGTTGGCGCGACTGCGCTGCACCAGCTCGGGCACGATCTCCACGCCCAGCCCGCGCGCGCCGAAGCGCCGCGCTGCGTTGATGACGATGCGGCCGTCACCGGAGCCGAGGTCGAGCACGAAGTCGTCCGGACCGACCTGCGCCAGCTCCAGCATCGCCAGCGTCACCGCGTCGGGCGTGACGACGAAGGGCACGTCGTGCTGCTGCGCGCGCAGCGCCGCCGGCAGCCAGGCCAGTACCGCGCACAGCCCGATGCAGGCGCGGCGCGCCGCGGCGAACAGCGCCACCTTCAGCCGTGCTGGATGGCCACGGTCTTCAGCGTCGAGAAGCCGTACAGCGCCTCGAAGCCCTTCTCGCGGCCGTGGCCCGAGGCCTTGACGCCGCCGAAGGGCAGCTCGATGCCGCCGCCGGCGCCGTAGTTGTTGACGAACACCTGCCCGCAATGCAGCCCGCGCGCCAGACGCAGCGCGCGGCCCACGTCGCGCGTCCACACGCCGGCCACCAGGCCGAAGGCGGTGCCGTTGGCGATGGCCAGCGCCTGCGCCTCGCCGTCGAAGGGCATCAGCACCTGCACCGGGCCGAAGATCTCCTCCTGCGCCAGCCGGTGCGTGGGCGGCACCTCGCCGACCAGCGTCGGCCGTACGTAGTAGCCGCCGGCCGGCGCATCGGCCACGCACGCGGCTTCGGCCGCGATCTGCAGCCCGGCCTCGCGCGCCAGCGCCAGATAGCCATCGACAATCTCGCGCTGCCGTGCCGAGATCACCGGGCCCACGTCCAGGTCCTGCAGCGCCGGGCCGACACGCAGCGCGCGGTAGCGCTCGGCCATGCGCGTGCGCACCTCGTCGTAGACGCCGCGCTCGACCAGGATGCGCGACGCCGCCGAGCAGGTCTGGCCGGCGTTCTGGATGCCGGCGTTGACCAGGTAGGGCAGCGCCGCGTCCAGGTCGGCGTCGGCGAAGACGATCTGCGGGCTTTTCCCCCCCAGCTCCAGCGTCACCGGCGCCGTGTGCTTCGCCGCCGCGGTCTGGATCAGCCGGCCGACCGCGACCGAGCCGGTGAAGGACAGATGCTGCACGCCCGCATGCGCCGACAGCGCCGCGCCGGCTTCTTCGCCCAGCCCCGGCACCAGATTCAGCGCGCCGGCCGGCAGCCCGCATTCATCGGCAATGCGCGCGAAGGCCAGCGCGCTCAGGCAGGCTTCCTCGGCGGGCTTGAGCACGCAGGCATTGCCCATGGCCAGCGCCGCGCCGACCGAGCGGCCGATGATCTGCATCGGATAGTTCCACGGCACGATGTGGCCGGTGACGCCGTGCGGCTCGCGCAGCGTGAAGGCGGTGTAGCCGGCGCTGAAGGGAATGGTCTCGCCCATCACCTTGTCGGCCGCGCCGCCGTAGAACTCCAGGTAGCGCGCCAGCGCCACCGCATCCGCGCGGCCCTGGCGCAGCGGCTTGCCGACGTCCAGCGCCTCCAGCCGCGCCAGCTCGTCGGCCTGTTCGAGCACGCGCGCCGACATGCGCTGCAGCACGCGGCCGCGTTCGGTGGCGCTGGCGCGCCCCCAGTCGCCGGCCAGCGCCGCCTGTGCCGCCTGCACCGCGGCGTCGATGTCGGCGGCGCTGCCGCGCGCGATCTGCACCAGCAGCGTGCCGTCGGAGGGGTCGAACACCGGCAGCGTCTCGCCGTTGGCGCATCTGCGCCACACGCCGCCGACGAAGACGCCGCGGCTGTCGAAGGGGATGTCGGACATGTGGCTGCTCCTGGGCGGCAACGGCGGGCAAGGCAGGGAAAGGGCGTAGGGCGTAGGGCGTAGGGCGTAGGGCGTAGGGCATCATAGAACTCCATGAGCCTGTTCCTGCTGAAGCGCTTCCTCACCTTCGTGATCACGCTCGCCGTGGCCTCGCTGGTGGTGTTCGCCGTGCTGGAACTGCTGCCCGGCGACGCCGCGCAGATCATCCTCGGCGACACCGCCACGCCCGAGTCGCTGGCAGCATTGCAGGCCAAGCTCGGCCTGGACAAGCCGCAGCTGCAGCGCTATGGCGAATGGGTCGCCGGCCTGCTGCAGGGCCGCACCGCGACCAGCATCTCCTACGACACGCCCACCGGCGCGCTGATCGGCGAGCGGCTGCTGGTGACGCTGCCGCTGGCGGCGATGTCGATGCTGCTGACCGTGGTGGTGGCGCTGAGCGCGGGCGTGTATGCGGCGTCGCGCCACAACCGGCTCGGCGACGTCGGCGTGATGGCGGCCAGCCAGCTCGGCGTGGCCATTCCCAGCTTCTGGTTCGCGATCCTGCTGATCCTGCTGTTCGCGGTGAAGCTGCAGTGGTTCAGCGCCGGCGGCTTCCCCGGCTGGAGCGAAGACGACGGCGGCGGCCTGTGGGAAGGCCTGAAGGCGCTGCTGCTGCCGGCCGTGGCGCTGGCCGTGGTGCAGGCGTCGGTGCTGGCGCGCTGGACGCGCTCGGCGGTGCTCGAGGTGATGCGCGAGGACTTCGTGCGCACCGCGCGCGCCAAGGGGCTGTCGAGCCGCCAGGCGCTGTGGCGTCACGTATTGCGCAACGCGATGATCCCGGTGCTGACGATCATGGGGCTGCAGTTCGCCTTCCTGATCAGCGGCACGGTGGTGGTCGAGCAGGTGTTCGTGCTGCCCGGCGTCGGCCGGCTGGTGTTCCAGGCCATCGCCAACCGCGACCTGGTGGTGGTGCGCGACGTGGTGCTGCTGCTGGTGGCGATGGTGGTGTTCGTCAACTTCGTGGTCGACGTGCTGTACGCGGTGATCGACCCGCGGCTGAAGCCCAGCGATGCCTGAAGCCGCGCTGCCCGCCGCGCGCCCGCCGGCCACGCCCGGCTTCCGCCAGCGCGCGCGCCGCCATCCGAGCTTCGTGCTGGGCAGCGCATTGACGGCACTGTTCGCCGCCAGCGCCTTGCTGTCGCTGGTCTGGACGCCGTGGCCGGCGACCGAGATCGACATTCCGAACAAGCTCAGCACCCCGAGCGCCGCGCACTGGCTCGGCACCGACAGCCTGGGCCGCGACATCGCTTCGCAGCTGCTGGTGGGCGCGCGCACTTCGATCCTGGTCGGCGTGGTGGCGGTGCTGATCGGGCTGGTCTGCGGCGTGGCGCTGGGCCTGCTCGCCTCGGCGCGGCGCGGCTGGGTCGAAGAAGGCGTGATGCGCCTGTCGGACTTCACCTTCGCCTTCCCGGCGCTGCTGTCGGCGATCATGCTCGGCGCGATCTACGGCCCGGGGCTGATGACCGGCATCGTCGCCATCGGCGTGTTCAACATCCCGGTGTTCGCGCGCACCACGCGCGCCGCGGCCAACGCGGTGTGGGCGCGCGAATACGTGCTCGCCGCGCGCGCCGCCGGCCTCGGGCCATGGCGCATCAGCATCGACCACGTGCTGCCCAACATCGCCAGCGTGCTGATCGTGCAGGCCACGGTGCAGTTCGCCACCGCCATCATCGCCGAGGCCGCGCTCAGCTACCTGGGGCTGGGCACGCAGCCGCCGATGCCGAGCTGGGGCCGCATGCTCAACGAGGCGCAGACGCAGCTGTTCCAGGCGCCGCAGCTGGCCATCTACCCCGGCGTGGCCATCGCGCTGGCGGTGCTGGGCCTGAACCTGATGGGCGACGGCCTGCGCGACCTGCTCGACCCGAAGCTGGCACGCCGGCGCTGAACGCCGCCTGCGGGCTCTGCGCGCCGTCAAGCGCGTGCGGCGCCGCCGGGCGCATAGTGCCGGTCTTGCGCCCGCATACAACGGCGTGGAGGAACCATGTACGCAGGAGACCGCGATATCGAGCGCGCCGTGCAGCAGCTGGCGCAGGACTTGCCCGAGCCGCTGCGCCCGCTGGCGCGCGCGGCCTACGACTACGGCTGGAGCTGGGCGGCGGACGGCGCGGCCGTGTTCCGCGACATCGACGCCGGGCGCTGGCAGCGCTGCGGCGCCAACCCGCTGCGGCTGCTGTGCGAAACCCCGCGCGAGCGGCTCGAGCAGGCCGCCGCCGACGCGGCGCTGGTGTGCCGCGTCCAGGCGCTCGCGCAGCAGCTGCAGGCCGCGCGCCAGCAGCCGCCCGCCTCCGGCGTGGCCAGCGCCGCGCATCCGGTGGCTTTCATGTGCGCCGAGTTCGGCGTGCACGGCTCGCTGCCGATCTATTCGGGCGGCCTGGGCGTGCTGGCCGGCGACATCCTCAAGGAAGCCTCGGACCTGGCGCTGCCGATGGTCGGCGTGGGCCTGCTGTACCGCACCGGCTACTTCCACCAGCGCGTCGACGTGAGCGGCCTGCAGCACGAATACTGGCTCGACGCCGACCCCGAGCGGCTGCCCTGCGTGCCGGTGCGCGGCGCGGACGGCCAGCCGCTGACCGTGACCGTGCCGGTGCACGACGAGGATCTGGCGGCGCAGGTCTGGCGCGTCGATGTCGGCCGCGTGCCGCTGTACCTGCTCGACACCGACCTGCCGCGCAACAGCGCCGTCGGGCGCTGGGTCACTTCGCGCCTGTACGAGAGCAACCGCGCGATCCGCCTGGCGCAGTACGCGGTGCTCGGCATCGGCGGCGTGCGCGCGCTGCAGGCCATGGGCATTGATCCCGCCGTGTACCACCTGAACGAAGGCCATGCGGCGCTGGCCGTGTTCGAGCTGCTGACGCGGGTGCGTGCCGCACAGCCCGGCATCGGCGACGAGGCCGCCGCGCAGCGCGCGCGCGAACAGGTGGTGTTCACCACGCACACGCCGGTGGCCGCCGGCAACGAAACCTATGCGCGCGACGAGATGCTGCAGATGCTCGGCCGCATCGCCGATGCCAGCGGCGACCGCGAACGCTTCCTCGCGCTGGGCCGCATCGACCCGGCACAGCCCGCGCAGCCTTCGGGCCTGACGGCGCTGGCGCTGCGCTGCAGCCGCCGCGCCAATGGCGTCAGCCGGCGCCACGGCCAGGTGGCGCGCGAGATGTGGCAGCCGCTGTTCCCCGGGCGCGCGGCCGAAGGCGTGCCGATCACCCACGTGACCAACGGCGTGCACCTGCCCACCTGGCTGCAGGGCCCGATGCGCGAACTGCTCGACCAGCACCTGGGCGCCGGCTGGCTGGCGCGCGCCGATCAGCCCGAGACCTGGGCGCCGGTGGCCGAGATTCCGGCGGCGCAGTTGTGGGCCGCGCGCTGCGCCGCGCGCCGCGGGCTGGTGCAGATGATTTCGCAGCGCGTCATCGCCGACCGGCTGCGCCGCGGCGACTCGCTGGACTACGCCGCGGCCGGCGCCAACGGCTTCGACGCCGGCCGGCTGACCGTCGGCTTCGCGCGCCGGCTGGCCACCTACAAGCGGCTGCACCTGATGGGGCTGATGCCCGAGCGCGCGCTGGCGCTGCTTGGTGGCGAGCGCCCGCTGCAGTTCGTCTTTGCCGGCAAGGCGCACCCCAACGACCAAGAAGGCAAGGAGGTGGTGCGCCAGCTGTTCGAGCTCAAGCGCTCGCCGAGCGTCGCCGGACGCGTGGCCTTCCTCGAGGACTACGGCATCCCGCTGGCCGGGCAGATGGTCGCCGGCTGCGACGTCTGGATCAACCTGCCGCGGCCGCCTTTGGAAGCCAGCGGCACCAGCGGCATGAAGTCGGTGCTCGGCGGCGGGCTGCAGTTGTCGGTGCTCGACGGCTGGTGGGCCGAGGCCTACGACGGCAGCAACGGCTGGGCCATCGACGGCAGCGTCGAGGCCGACGCCAAGGCGCAGGACTGGCGCGACGCCAGCGCGCTGTTCGCGCTGCTCGAGCAGCAGGTGCTGCCGATGTTCCACGAGCGCGACGCCGACGGCGTGCCGCAGCGCTGGGTGCAGATGATGCGCCGCAGCCTGATGACCCACGGGCCGCGCTTCTCGGCCACGCGCATGCTGCGCGAGTACGCGCAGCGCATCTACCCGAGCGTCTGAGGCGCGGGCGCGGGTAGCATGCGCAGCCGAGCAGGCCGCTCACCGGCCGCCACGAAGGAGACACATGCAACGTCGCACCCTGGTCAGCGGCCTCGCCGCCGCGGCCCTCGCCCCGCTGTCGCTGCCCGCACGCGCGCAGGCCGGCACGAAGATCGTGCTCGGCTACACCGCCGTGACCGACTTCGCCTCGGCCTTCGTCGCCGCCGAGCAGGGCTTCTTCAAGAAGCGCAACCTCGAGGTCGAGCTGAAGTTCATCCCGCTGAACTCCACCATCCCCGCCGCGCTGCAGTCCGATTCGCTGCAGATCGGCGGGCCCACGCCCTCGGTCTTCCTGCAGGCGGTGGACGGCGGGCTGGACCTGGTGGTCGTGGCCGGCGCCGGCGTCACCTCGCGGTCGATCACCGGCTTCGGCGTGGTGGCGCGCTCCGGCGCGGGCATCAAGACGCCGCAGGACTTCATCGGCAAGAAGGTCGGCGTGCCCGGCCTCGGCGCCTTCCTGCAGGTGACCTTCCGCGCCTGGCTCAAGGCCAACGGCGTCGACTACAAGCGGGTGAACTTCGTCGAGGCGCCGTTCCCGCAGCACGGCGACCTGCTGCGCGGCGGCTCGATCGACGCGGTGGTCACGGCGGACCCGTTCATGGCGCGCATCACCGACAGCGGCGCCGGCTACGTGGTCTCCTACTACTCGACCTTCCTGCCCGAGGGCAACCCGACCATCGTCTATGCGGCGACGCGCGCCTGGGCCAAGGCCAATGCCGGCGCGGTCAAGGGTTTCCGCGATGCGATCGTCGCCGGCGCCGACTTCATCAAGGAGCCGAAGAACGACGCTGCGGTGCGCACCGCGATCGGCAAGTTCATCAAGCTGCCGCCCGAGGTGCTGGCCAAGGCGCAGATCTCGCCGCCGGGGCCGATCGTCAGCGAGAAGCAGCTGGCCTACTGGGTCGGGCTGATGAAGGATCAGGAGATGCTCAAAGGCAGCCCGGACCTGGCGGCGCTGATCGTCAAGTGATCCGTTGAGCGCTGCGCTGCTCGAATTCGACCGCGTCGCGATCCGCCTGGGCGGGCGCGAGATCCTGTCGCCGACCTCCTTCTCGGTTGGCCGCGGCGAGTTCGTCTGCATCGTCGGCCCCAGCGGCTGCGGCAAGACCACGCTGCTGCGCGCCGCCAGCGGTCTGGTCGCGCCGAGCGGCGGCACGGTGCGGCGCGGCGGCGCGGTGGTGGCGCAGCCGTCGCGCGAGGTGGCTTTCGTATTCCAGGACTACGGCCGCGCGCTGCTGCCGTGGCGCACGGTGCAGGGCAACGCGAGCCTGGCGCTGGAAGCAGCCGGCGTGCCCAAGGCGCAGCGCACGGCGCGCATCGCCGCGGTGCTGGCCAAGGTGGGGCTGGCCGCGCACGCGCACAAGTTCCCGGCGCAGCTCTCGGGCGGCATGCAGCAGCGCGCACAGATCGCGCGCTGCCTGGCGCAGCAGCCGCAACTGCTGCTGATGGACGAGCCCTTCGGCGCGCTGGACGCGCTGACGCGCCACGGCCTGCAGGACGAGCTGGCCCGTCTGGTGCACGAACAGGGGCTGACGGTGCTGTTCGTCACGCACGATCTGGAAGAGGCGATCTACCTGGGCGACCGCGTGATCGCGCTGCAGGCCGACCCCGGCCCGGGCCGGCCGAGCCTGGCGCGCATGCTCGACGTGCCGATCCCGCGGCCGCGCGACCAGCTGGCGACCAAGGAGCATCCGGCCTTCCTGCAACTGCGGCGCGAGCTGTTCGGCTTCATCGAGCAAGGCCATGGCTGAGCGGTTGCGGGCCTGGGTCGTGCCGATGCTGCTGCTGGCCGCGCTGGAGGTCTACGCGCGCACCGTCGCCGAAGGCAGCGACGCCATCGCGCCGCCGAGCGCGGCGCTGCTTGCCTGGCTCGGCTCGGCGCGCGATGGATCGCTCCGGCAGGCCACGCTGTTCACGCTGGGCTCGGCGGCGCTCGGGCTGCTGATCGCCTCGCTGCTGGGCATCGCCGGCGGGCTGCTGCTCGGGCTGTCGCGCCGTGCCGACATCAGCAGTGCATTGAGCATCGAGCTGCTGCGGCCGGTGCCTTCGGTGGCGCTGATCCCGCTGGCGATGCTGATCTTCGGCTTCGGGCTGCGCATGGAAACAGCGGTGATCGCCTTCGCTGCCTTCTGGCCGATGCTGATCCTGACGCGAAGCGCGGTGCGCCAGGTCGAGCCGCAGTTGCTGGAAGTCAGCCGCGTGCTGGACCTGAGCGCCTGGCAGCGCGGCTGCAAGATCGTGCTGCCGGCGATCGTGCCGCGCCTGTTCGTCGCGCTGCGGCTGGGCGTCGCGATCGCGCTGGTGGTGGCGGTGACGGTGGAGATCGCGGCCAACCCGCACGGCATGGGCTACGCGATGATGATCGCCCAGCAGGGGCTGGACCCGGCGCTGATGCTCGCCTGGCTGGGCTGGATCGGCGTGGTCGGCTATGCGATCAATGCGCTGGCGCTGCGGCTGCAGCAGCGCGTGGCGCGGGCGATGGGCGAGGCGGCATGAAGCGCCTGCCGCTGGCCGATGCCGCCGCGTCGCTGGCGCTGCTGGCCGCGCTGCTCGCGCTGTGGTGGATCGCCAGCCACGGCGGCTGGATCAGCCGCGTCTTCCTGCCCACGCCCGAGGCCACGCTCGCCAGCCTGCACGAAGGCCTGGGCCGCGGCGAGCTGGCGGCCTTCACCGCGGCGACCACCTGGCGCATGGTGCTGGGCTGGCTGCTGGCCTCGGTGGTGGGCATCGCGCTGGGCGTGGCGGTCGGGCTGTCGGCCGCGGTGCGCGCGTATCTGCAGCCGATGCTGGAGTTCGTGCGCCCGCTGCCGGCCTCGGCGCTGTTGCCGCTGGCGATCGCGATCTTCGGCCTGAGCCCGGCGATGGTGCTGGCGGTGGTGGCCTTCGGCGCGATGTGGCCGGTGCTGCTGGGCACGATCCACGGCCTGGCGGCGGTCGAGCCGCGGCTGCAGGAGGTGGCGCGCTGTCTCGATTTGAGCCGCGCCGCCTATGTGTGGAAGATCGGCCTGCCGAACGCACTGCCCGACATCCTGGCCGGCATGCGCCTGGCGCTGACGGTGGCATTGATCGTCTCGGTGGTCGGCGAGATGATCGCCTCGCAGCCCGGCCTTGGCCAGGCGATCCTGCTCGCCGCGCGCGCCTTCCGCGCCAGCGAGCTGTTCGCCGGCATCGTGCTGTTGGGGCTGATCGGGCTGGCGAGCAACGCGCTGCTGGCGCTGGCCGAAGGACAATGGCTGAAGTGGCAAAAACCTTGAAGGAGACGCCCCATGACCCGCAAGTTCGTCGACCTGTCGATCTACCTGGAGAACGACGTGCTCAGCGATCCGCCGGCCTTCGCGCCGAAGATCCAGTACTTCACGCACGAGCACACCTTCGAGCAGATCGAGCCCTTCTTCCCCGGACTCGAGCGCGAAGACCTGCCCGACGGCGAGGGCTGGGCGGTGGAGATGATCAACCTGTCCACGCACAACGGCACGCACCTCGACGCGCCCTACCACTTCCACAGCACGATGAACAAGGCGCTGGGCCACAAGGAACGCGCGATCGCGATCCACGAGGTGCCGCTGGAATGGTGTTTCCAGCCCGGCGTGAAGCTGGACTTCCGCCATTTCGATGACGGCTGCGTGGTCAGCGCCGCCGACGTCGAGGCCGAGCTGAAGCGCATCGGCCACACGCTGCAGCCGCTGGAGATCGTCGTCGTCAACACGCGCGCCGGTTCGCGCTACGGCCAGCCGGACTACGTGGCCTCGGGCTGCGGCATGGGCTACGAAGCGACGATGTACCTGCTGGAGCGCGGCGTGCGCCTGACCGGCACCGACGCCTGGAGCTGGGACGCGCCCTTCGTGCACACCGCCAAGAAGTACGGCGAAACCCACGACGCATCGCTGATCTGGGAGGGCCACAAGGCCGGCCGCGACATCGGCTACTGCCACCTGGAGAAGCTGCACAACCTGGAGTCGCTTCCCGCCACGGGCTTCCACATCAGCTGCTTCCCGCACAAGATCCGCGGCGCCTCGGCCGGCTGGACGCGGGCGGTGGCGATCTTCGACGAACGGCTGAACGCGCCGGCTTGAGCGCGGCTACTGCGGGTCGTCCATCGCGCTCTGGTGGCGCTTGATGAATTCCTGGTAGGTATCGATGCCGCGCAGCTGCAGCACGGTGTTGCGCACCGCGGCCTCGACCAGCACCGCGAGGTTGCGGCCGGCATCGACGGCGATCACCACCTTGCGCACGGGGATGCCGAGGATCTCCTCGTACAGCGGCTCGTAAGGCAGGCGCTCGAACTCGCGCTCCATCGTCTCCTTGCGCACCAGGTGCACGATCAGCTTCAGACGCATCTTCCTGCGCACCGCGGTCTCGCCGAAGATGGCCTTGATGTCGAGCAGGCCGATGCCGCGCACTTCCAGCAGGTTCAGCAGCAGGTCGGGGCAGCGGCCGTCGAGCGCGGTCTGCGACACGCGGTACAGGTCGACCGCGTCGTCGGCCACCAGGCCGTGGCCGCGCGAGATCAGCTCCAGCCCGAGTTCGCTCTTGCCCAGGCCCGATTCGCCGGTGATCAGCACGCCCAGGCCGAGGATGTCCATGAACACGCCGTGGCGTGTCGTGCGCTCGGCGAAGTGCTCCGCCAGGTAGCCGCGCACCACGTCGATCACGTGGCCGGCCGATTCTGCCGTCTGGAACAGCGGCAGCTCGGCGCGGTCGCACATCGCCACCAGCCGCTGCGGCGCAGTTTCGCCGTCGGCGACGATCAGCACCGGCGGCTCGAGCGTGACGATGCGCGAGATGCGGCGCTCCTGGTCGTCGGGCGTCGACGCCATCAGGTAGGCCACTTCGCGCCGGCCGACGATCTGCACCCGGTACGGATGCACGTAGTTCAGGTAGCCGACCAGGTCGGCGGCGGAACGCGCGTCGCGCACCGCGTTGTCGTCGAAGTGCCGCTCTGGGTGCGCGTGGCCGGCAATCCACTCCCAGCGCATCGCCGCGCGATGCGCTTCGAACAGGGCCTCGGCGCTGATCGTGGAGGGTTTCATCGACAGCCGCCGGCGCCGCAGTGCCGCGGCGTCATGCGGGCGACTTCTGCGCCTGCCAGTCGGCGATCAGCCGGTGCACGCCCGCCGCGTCGGGCTCGGCCATCAGGCGCTCGCGCAAGTCGCGGTCAGACAGCATCTCGGCGATCTCCGACAGGATCTCCAGGTGCCGCTGCGTCGCTGCCTCGGGCACCAGCAGGAAGATCAGCAGCCGCACCGGCTCGTCGTCCGGCGAATCGAAGCCGATCGCGGTGCTCGTGCGCAGCACCGCGGCCAGCGGGTTCTTCAGCCCCTTGATGCGGCCGTGCGGGATGGCCACGCCATGGCCCAGGCCGGTGGAGCCGAGCCGTTCGCGTGCGAACAGGTTGTCGGTGACGGTGCCGCGCGCGATCGAATGCTGGTTCTCGAACAGCAGCCCGGCGTGCTCGAAGACGCGCTTCTTGCTGGTGGCATCCACGTCGACCAACACGTTGCTGGGCGGCAGGATGGCGGCGAGACGGTTCATGTCGATGTGCCGGGCCGAGGCGTCAAGCGGATCCTGCGCCTGGCCCGGCCATGTTGCAGAACTGTGAATTATAGAAAGCGGCCCGTTTCTACGCCGCCGCCGCGCCCCTGCGCTTGCGTCATGGTTGCCGGGGCGCGGCGCAGCGGGGCTTTCAAGGCGCGCCCAGATCGAGCCGCTTGGCGCTGGCGTGGTGGTGATCCTGCGTGCGGTCCTTGTGGCGCATGACCTGGCGGTCGAGCTTGTCCATCAGCTGGTCGATGGCGGCGTACAGATCTTCGTGGGCCTGCTCGACGAAGATGTCGCGCCCCTTGACGTGCAAGGTCACCTCACAGCGCTGGCGCCGTTCCTTTTCCTTCTGCTTTTCTACCGTCAGCAGGACATTGACATCGACGACCTGGTCGAAATGGCGCATGACACGCTCCAACTTCGTGAGCACGTACTCTCTGAGCGCGGGCGTGACTTCGAGATGATGTCCGCTGATCGTGAGGTTCATCAAGGCCTCCTTTGCAGGCGTAGTGGGAAAACGGGAAGGGCAGACAAGAGGGGTGGGGCGTGCGCGGCCCGGGGGTGTCGAGGCCAGTGTGCTACCGATTCGGCGTGCTGGCAAGCTGCCGCCGCCGGGCCGCCGCCGGAGCGGCAGTGTGATAATCGCGGCAACCATCTTCTGAGAGGCATTCTTGGACCAGAGTCACCCTCGGTGACCGTCCGCTCCGGCAGTCCCCTGCCCCGCGCCGCCGGCGCGAGGCGGCACGCGGGGTGAGACGGTAGCCGCCGATCCTCCCCGCAGTTCCCATGGCACAGGCGAGACGACGCCCGAGTGCCGGAGTCGCTGATGCTGAACGTGTTCACGCTGGAGAACGGCCGCCTCGCCGGCCGCCTCATCCAGGAAGAAATCGATCGCCTGGACCTGCCCGGCCGCCAGCCGCCGGTCTGGGTCGACATGGAAGCGCCGACTCCCGAGGAAAAGGCCTGGGTCGCGCGCCAGTTCGGCCTGAGCATCCCCGACGACATCGTCGACGACGATCTCGAGGAGTCGGCGCGCTTCTACGAAGAAGACAACGGCGAGCTGCACATCCGCTCGGACTTCCTGATCGACGACGACGTCACGCCGCGCAACGTGCGCGTGGCCTTCGTCCTGTGGCGCAACATGCTGTTCTCGGTGCATGCCGAGGACCTGCCGGTGTTTCGGCTGCTGCGCCTGCGCGCGCGGCGCATCCCGTCGCTGATCGAGGACGCGAAGGACGTGCTGCTGAAGCTGTACGACGCCGACGCCGAATATTCGGCCGATGCGCTGGAGAGCATCTACGACAGCCTGGAAATGGTCAGCGCCAGCGTGCTCAAGCGCGACGTCAACGACCAGGCCGCCGGCGAGGCGCTGTCGGCCATCGCCAAGGAAGAAGACCTGAACGGCCGCATCCGCCGCAACGTGATGGACACGCGCCGTGCGGTCAGCTTCATGATGCGCAGCCGCATGCTCAACGCCGAGCAGTTCGAGCAGGCGCGGCAGATCCTGCGCGACATCGATTCGCTGGACAGCCACACCACCTTCCTGTTCGACAAGATCAACTTCCTGATGAACGCCACCGTCGGCTTCATCAACATCAACCAGAACAAGATCATCAAGATCTTCTCGGTGGCCAGCGTGGCGCTGTTGCCGCCGACGCTGATCGCCAGCATCTACGGCATGAACTTCCGCTCGATGCCCGAGGTCGACTGGAGCTACGGCTATCCGTTCGCGCTGGGGCTGATGGTCGCCTCGGTGGCGGCGCCGTTCATCTACTTCCGGCGCAAGGGCTGGCTGCGCTGAACTTCAAGGGGGCGCGCCGCGCTTCAGCGCACCAGCATCACCGGCGAAGGCGCCAGGCCGAGCGTGTCCTGCGCGACCGAGCCGAGCAGCGCCGAACTCATGCCGCCGCCGCGCGTGCCCATGACGATCAGGCCGCAGCCGTGCTCGGCCGCTTCGCGGGCGATCGTTTCGCCGGGGATGCCGACGCGGGCGTGGGCCTGGTAGCGCACGCCGGCCGCGTCCAGCAGTTTGCGCGCCGGGGCCAGCGCGGCGTCGCTCTGCTCCTGGTAGTACTCGGCCAGCGTCTTGCTGCCGACGAACGACGACACGTCGCCGGACACCGGCCGCTGCACATGCACCACATGCAGTTCCAGCGCGTCCGCGTCGCTCAGATCGCGGCGCATCGAAAGCACTTGCTGTACCGCGCGCGAGGCCACCTCGGAGCCGTCGACGGCCAGCAGCACGCGCTTCAAGCCGCCGCTCGCCGCTGCGGGGCCGGGCGCCGCCGCGGCGGCGATCCGGGTCGACGCGCGGCGTGCAGCGACGAGCTTGCCGATGCCCAGCACCAGCAGCGCCCCGGCGACGCCGGCCGCATAGCGCAGCATGTCGCTGGCCTCGAACTTCGGCAGGCCGGGCAGTACGTCGCGACTGACCAGCGCCGGGTCGGTCACCATCATCGTGCCGGCGATCCAGCCGAGCAGCATGCCGCCGAAGGTGATGATGATCGGGAAGCGGTCCATCAGCTTGATCACCAGCCGGCTGCCCCAGACGATGATCGGGATGCTGACGATGACGCCGAAGATCACCAGCGCCATGCCGTGGCCGGTGCCCGAGGCCTCGGCCGCGCCGGCGATGGCGATGACGTTGTCCAGGCTCATCACGAAGTCGGCGACGATCACCGTCTTCACCGCGCCCCACAGCTTGTCGCTGCCCTCGATGTTGGCGTGGCCTTCCTCGTGTTCGGGCACGAGCAGCTTGACGCCGATCCACAGCAGCAGCAGCGCACCGACCACCTTCAGGAACGGAATGGCGAGCAGCGTCAGCGCGAAGAAGATCAGCACGATGCGCAGCACGATCGCGCCGGCCGTGCCCCACAGGATGCCCCGCATGCGCTGCTTGGGCGGCAGCTTGCGGCAGGCGAGCGCGATGACCACCGCGTTGTCGCCGCCGAGCAGGATGTCGATGAGGATGATCTGGCCTACGGCCACCCAGAATTCGGGTACTAGCAAGAAGTCCACGGGGTTCCCTCGCGCGTCAAGTGCATGTCGATACACTGCGCCGCAGCCGGTCCCGCGATGGCGTCGATGACGCCGGTCGCGAAGCGGCCGCAACGGCTGGCACGAAGGTCTTGCTCGGCTGGAGTGTGTTGTTATCGCCCAGAGGACCGAAAGCAAGAACTTGCTTCGTATTGACGGCCATCTGACCCGTGCGGCCCCTTGTCCCTGGGCCGGGCGGAGGAGCTACTCCCCTTCAGGCCGCGATTGGACCACAGGCCGCCGCGCCGTGTCGTGCGTAGTTCCACGCACCGGCATCGGGACGTGCGCTGGCGGCCGATTTGCGGCACGATGCGGTCTGTCGCCGCCGGCCCGGGTGCGCCGCGCCCGGATGGAGAATGCGCTGATGAAGACCGTTGCCCTGTTCATCGACGACGCCGCCGCCGCGCGGCTGGCGTTGCAGCCGCTGATGCAGTCCGGCAGCGACGCCCGGCTGATCCTGGTGGCCTGTGCGCCGAAGCTGACGCGCCATGTCGGCCGCTTCGTCAGCCACGCCGGCCGCGAGCAGTACCGTCAGCGGTGGGCCCGCGAGCTGTTCACCGAACTGCAGCCGCTGTGGTCGGTGGCGCCGCGCGGCACGGTCGAGACGATGGTCGCGAAGGCGCCGCCGGAGGTGATCGTGCAGCGGCTGAAGCTGCGCGAGGGCAGCGAACTGCTGGCCGTCGACGCGCGCAAGGAGGGGTTGCAACAGGCGCGTGCCGGCCAGGAGTCGCCAGCGCGCCAGGCGGCGCGGCGCTGGCTGGTGCCGGCGTTCGTGACCTCGGGCCTGGGCATCGCGCTGGCGCTGTCGGACTGACGCGCAGGCGCCCTGTCAAAGAAACGCCGGCCCCGGGCCGGCGTTTCTCGTTCTTTGTTTCTCGTTCTTTTCGTCCGGCCAGCCTATTTGACCAGCAGCACCGGCACCGTCGAATGTTCAAGCGTGCTCTGCGCCACCGAACCCAGCAGCGCGGCCGACTTCGCACCCAGCCCGCGCGTACCCATGACGATCAGGTCGCAGCCCTCCTTCTGCGCCATCTCGGCGATCATCGGCCCCGCATGGCCGACCGCCTCGTGCTCCTTGAAGACCAGGCCGGCCTGCTGCAGCATTTCGCGCGCCGTCTTCAGCGCGGCATCGGCATGCTCATGGTGAAAGCCCTGCGCCGAGTCCTTGGCGACGAAGCCCGACACGTCGCCCGGCAGCGACGGCTGCACGTTGGCCAGGTGGATCTCCATCGCGCCCGGGTCGCGCGACTCCTTGCCCAGCGCGAGCACCTGCTCGATGGCCTTGCGCGAATGCTCGGAGCCGTCCACCGCCAGCAGGATGCGGCGCGCGCCGGCATCGCCGCGGGCCAGCGCGGCGGGCGTCTCCGCCTGGGCGCGGGCCAGCGCCTGGGCTTCGGCGCGGCCGGCGAGGAACTTGCCGAGCGCGACCACGCCGGCCGCGCCCAGCGCCGGGGCGACGAAGTGCAGGTGCGCCATGTTGGCGTCGATCCATGCCTTGACCGCCGGGTCGCTGATGGCCATCTCGCCGGCCACCCAGCCGAGCAGCGCCGCACCCAGCGTGATGATCACCGGGAAGCGGTTCATCAGGTTCAGCAGCAGCGTGCTGGCGAATATCACCAACGGGATGGAGATCGCCAGGCCGGCGATCAGCAGCGCCAGGCTGCCCTTGGCCGCGGCCGCCACGGCGATGACGTTGTCCAGGCTCATCACCAGATCGGCCACCAGGATGGTCTTGATGGCCGAGGCCAGGCTGCCGCCGGCAGCGGCCTCGCCGTGGCCTTCGTCCTCGGGCAGCAGCAACTGCAGCGCGATCCACAGCAGCAGCGCCGCGCCGACCAGCTTCAGGTAGGGCAGGCGCAGCAGCTCGACGGCGATGATGGTCAGCACGATGCGCATCACCACCGCCGCGCCGCTGCCCCAGGCGATGGCCTTCTTCTGCTGCGCCGGCGGCAGGCTGCGCGCGGCCAGCGCGATGACCACCGCGTTGTCGCCCGACAGCACGATGTTCACGCCGATGATCTGCAGCAGCGCGATCCACAGCTCGGGACTCGAAAAGGACATGCTCGTCTCCTCAACCGCGCATCAGGCCGGCGCCGAGCGCCATTGTTCCGCGCCCCCGGCCCGCGCCGCCCCTCGGTTTTTGCTTAGTTTGCCACCGCGTCCAGGATCTGTCCGCCGCCGTAGCTGCCGAGCTGCGGCGGCGTGCCGCCGAGCCTGACGCGGATCGCGCAGTACTTGAACTCCGGGATCTTGGCGAAGGGGTCGAGCGCGGCGTGGGTCAGCTTGTTGATCGCCGCCTCGTAGTAGGCGAAGGCGACGAAGACCGCGCCGCGCGGCGTGCCTTCGTCGGCGCGCGCCCACAGCGCGACCTTGCCGCGCCGCGATTCCAGCGTGAGCACGCCGCCCGGCTTCGCGCCCATGGCCGCCAGGTCCAGCGGATGCACGTGCGCGGTCGGGTCGGGTTCGATGGCGTCGAGCACGCCGGCGCGGCGCGTCATGCTGCCGGTGTGCCAGTGTTCGAGCTGCCGTCCGGTGATCAGCACCATCGGGAATTCGGCGTCGGGGCGCTCGGCCGCCGGGATGATGTCCGCCGGCACGAAGCGCGCCTTGCCGCCTTCGCGCGGGAACTGCTCGGTGAAGACCACCGGCTGGCCCGGGTCGCCCTCCTGCGTGCAGGGGTAGGTCACCGCCTGCTCGCGCTCGAGGCGCTCCCAGGTGATGCCGCCGATGCTCGGCATGGTGCGGCGCATCTCGTCGAACACCTCGCCGGCATGGCCGTAGTGCCACGGCAGGCCCAGGCGCTGCGCCATCTGCTGGATGATCCACAGGTCCTGACGCGCGTCGCCCGGCGGCGCCACCGCCTGGCGGCCCATCTGCACCATGCGGTCGGTGTTGGTGAAGCTGCCGGTCTTCTCCGGGAAGGCGCTGGCGGGCAGGATGACGTCGGCCAGGTAGGCGGTTTCGGTGAGGAAGATGTCCTGCACCACCAGGTGCTCCAGCGCCGCCAGCGCCTCGCGCGCGTGGTTGGCGTCGGGGTCGGACATGGCCGGGTTCTCGCCCTCGATGTACATGCCCTTGACCACGCCTTGCTTGATGGCATGCATGACCTCGACCACGGTCAGACCGACTTCGGGCGCCAGCGTGCCCGGGGCGAGCTGCCAGGCCTGTTCGAACTTGGCGCGCACCTCGGGCTGGCTGACGTGCTGGTAGTCGGGCAGCATCATCGGGATCAGCCCGGCGTCGGACGCGCCCTGCACGTTGTTCTGGCCGCGCAAGGGGTGCAGCCCGGTGCCCGGCCGGCCGATCTGCCCGGTCATCAGCGCCAGCGCGATCAGACAGCGTGCGTTGTCGGTGCCGTGCACGTGCTGGCTGACGCCCATGCCCCACAGGATCATCGAACCCCTGGAGCGTGCGTACAGCCGCGCCACGTAACGCAGCGTCTCGGCGTCGATGCCGCAGATCGGCGCCATCGCTTCGGGCGCGTAGCCGGCAACGTTGGCGCGCAACTCGTCGAAGCCGACGGTGCGGCTGGCGATGAAAGCCTCGTCGACCAGGTCCTCGGTGACGATGACGTGCATCAGCGCGTTGAGCATCGCCACGTCGGTGTCCGGCTTGAACTGCAGGAAGCGGTGCGCGTGCCGCGCCAGGTCGGAGCGGCGCGGGTCCATGACGATCAGCTTGCTGCCCTGCTTGACCGCGTTCTTGATGAAGCTGGCGGCTACCGGGTGGTTCACCGTCGGGTTGGCGCCGATCAACACCACCACCTCGGCCTGCATGACGTCCATCACCGGGTTGCTGACCGCGCCCGAGCCGATGCCTTCGAGCAGCGCCACCACCGACGAGGCATGGCACAGGCGCGTGCAGTGGTCGACGTTGTTGCTGCCGAAGCCCGTGCGCACCAGCTTCTGGAACAGGTACGCCTCCTCGTTGCTGCCCTTGGCCGAGCCGAAACCGGCCAGCGCCCGGCCGCCGTGGCGCTCGCGGATTGCTTTCAGGCCGCGGCCGGCAAAGTCCAGCGCCTCGTCCCACGCCGCCTCGCGGAACACGTCCATGAGGTGATCCGGATCCATGACGAAGTCGCCGCGCGTCATGTCGAGTTTGGGTGGCGCGTCCTTGCGGCGAATCAGCGGCTTGGTCAGCCGCTGCGGATGGTGCGCATAGTCGAAGCCGTAGCGGCCCTTGACGCAAAGCCTGCCGTGGTTGGCCGGGCCGTCGCGGCCTTCGACGTAGAGGATGCGTTCGTCCTTGACGTGGTAGGTGAGCTGACAGCCGACGCCGCAGAAGGGGCACACCGAGGCTACCGAACGGTCGGGCACGGCCAGCGCCGCGTCGCGCGCCGGCATCAGGGCGCCGGTGGGACAGGCCTGCACGCATTCGCCGCAGGCGACGCAGGTGGATGCGCCCATCGGGTCGTCCATGTCGAAGACGATCTTCGCCTGGTCGCCGCGCCAGGCCAGGCCGATGACGTCGTTGACCTGCGCGTCGCGGCAGGCGCGCAGGCAGCGCGTGCACTGGATGCAGGCGTCCAGGTGCACGGCAATGGCCGGATGCGACAGGTCCTGCGCCGGCTGCTCCCGCGCCGCGAAGCGCGGCCGGCCCAGGCCCAGCTTCGCCGACCAGCGATCGAGCTCGTTGTCGCGCGTGTAGACGGCTTCAGGCATGTCCGCCAGCAGCAGCTCGAGCACCAGCCGCTGCGACTTGCGCGCTCGCTCGCTGTCGGTCGTGACCTGCATGCCGGCCGTGGCGCTGCGGCAGCACGACGGCGCCAGCGTGCGCTCGCCGGCGATCTCGACCATGCAGGCGCGGCAGTTGCCCACCGCCTCGAGGCCGGGCTTCCAGCACAGGTGCGGGATCTCGATGCCTTCGCGCCGCGCGATTTCGAGGATCGGCTCGCCGGGCAGCGCAGCCACCTCGCGGCCGTTGAGGCTGAAGCGGACGCCTGCGCCGGCTGTCATGACGGCAACTCGCCCGGGAAGTACTTGATCACGCAGTCGACCGGGTTGGGCGCTGCTTGCCCCAGCGCGCAGATCGACGCGTCGCGCATCACCTGCGACAGGTCGGCCAGCAGCGGCAGGTCCCACACCGGCTGCTCGATCAGCGCCGAGGCCTTGGCCGTGCCGCTGCGGCAGGGTGTGCACTGGCCGCAGGACTCGTGGTGGAAGAAGCGCATCAGGTTGCGCGCCGCAGCGACCACGCTGTCCTGGTCGGACAGCACGATCACCGCCGCCGAGCCGATGAAGCAGCCGTAGGGCTGCAGCGTGTCGAAGTCCAGCGGGATGTCGCCCAGCGACGCCGGCAGGATGCCGCCCGACGCTCCGCCGGGCAGGTAGGCATGGAACTGGTGGCCCTCGGTCATGCCGCCGCAATGTTCGGCGATCAACTCGCGCACGGTGATGCCGGCCGGCGCCAGCTTCACGCCCGGGAACCTGACGCGGCCCGAGACCGAGAACGAACGCAGACCCTTGCGCCCGTGGCGGCCGTGCGCGGTAAACCAGGCGCCGCCCTGTTCGAGGATGTCGCGCACCCAGTACAGCGTCTCGAAGTTGTGCTCCAGCGTCGGCCGGCCGAACAGGCCGACCTGCGCCACGTAGGGCGGGCGCAGCCGCGGCATGCCGCGCCTGCCTTCGATCGATTCGATCATCGCCGACTCTTCGCCGCAGATGTAGGCGCCGGCGCCGCGCCGCAGCTCGATTTCGGGCATGCCCGGGTACGGCGGCTTCGCGCGCAGCTTGGCCAGCTCGGCTTCGAGCAGCGCGCGGCAGCCGTGGTATTCGTCGCGCAGGTAGACGTAGATCCTGCCGATGCCCACCGCCCAGGCGGCGATCAGCATGCCTTCGATGAAGCGGTGCGGGTCGCGCTCCAGGTAGACGCGGTCCTTGAAGGTGCCGGGTTCGCCCTCGTCGATGTTCACCGCCATCAGCCGCGGCGCCGGCTCGCCGCGCACGATGCGCCATTTGCGCCCGGCCGGAAAGCCGGCGCCGCCCAGGCCGCGCAGGCCCGAGTCCTCGAGCGCCTGGATCACCTCGTCGACCTCGATCTCGCCGGCGATGCAGGTGCGCAGCAGCGCGTAGCCGCCTTCGTCCTGGTAGGCCTGCAGGTCGATGTAGTCGGCTGGTTGGTGCGTGGTGCGTCCGGCGGCCACCGCAGCAGCCACCGCTTCGGGCGTGGCCGCCGCCAGCGGGTACTGGCCGACCACCGCGGCGGGCGCCTGCTCGCAGCGGCCGATGCACGGCGCGGCGAGCACGCGCACCTCGGCGCCGAGCAGCGCCGGCAGCCGCGCCAGCAGCGGCTGCGCGCCGGCCAGTTCGCAGGCCAGGCCGTCGCAGACGCGCACCGTCAGCCGCGGCGGCGCGGCCGCGCCTTCCTTGACGATGTCGAAGTGGTGATAGAAGCTCGCCACCTCGTAGACCTCGGTCTGCGCCAGACGCATCTCGTCGGCCAGCGCCGCCAGGTGGCGCGCGCTCAGGTGGCCGAAGTGGTCCTGCAGCCGGTGCAGGTATTCGATCAACAGCTCGCGCGCCAGCGGGGCGGTGCCGAGCAGCCGGCGCAGGTCCTCGCGCGCCTGCGGCTCGACGCGGCGGCCCTTGGGCGCTTCGCGGCGGCGCTGGCGCGTCGGGCCTTCGGCGCCGGCAGCGCCGGCAGCGGCGATGGGGATGACGCTGCGGTTCATGGCGCGTGCCGCTGCGGTTCGATCCCGGTCGGCGCGCTCAGATGACCTTGGCTTCGCGCAGCGCGGCGATCTCGCCGGCCGCGTAGCCCAACTCGGCCATCACCTCGTCGGTGTGCTCGCCCAGCAGCGGCGAGCGCTTGACCTCGGTGGGGCTGTCGGACAGCTTGATCGGGTTGCCCACCGACAGGTACTTGCCGCGCGCCGGATGGTCGACTTCGACCACGGTACCGGTGGCGCGCAGCGCCGGCTCGTACGCGATCTCCTTCATCGACAGGATCGGGCCGCAGGGAATGTCGTACTTGTTCAGGATCTCCATGGCCTCGAACTTGGTCTTGCTCATGGTCCACTTCTCGATGCGCTCGAAGATGCGCATCAGGTGCGGCAGCCGCGCCTGCGGCGTGGCGAAGGCCTCGTCGGTGATCCAGTCTTCCTGGCCGATGACCTTGCAGATCGCGCCCCACACCGGCGCCTGCGTGATGAAGTAGATGTAGGCGTTGGGGTCGGTCTCCCAGCCCTTGCACTTCAGGATCCAGCCCGGCTGGCCGCCGCCGGAGGCATTGCCGGCGCGCGGCACGGCGTCGCCGAATTCGCCGTCCGGGTACTGCGGGTATTCGGTGAGCTTGTGCATGCGCTCCAGCCGCTGCTGGTCGCGCAGCTTGACGCGGCACAGGTTGAGCACGCCGTCCTGCATCGCCGCCAGCACCTTCTGGCCGCGCCCGGTGGCATTGCGCTGGTACAGCGCGGCGACGATGCCCAAGGCGAGGTGCAGCCCGGTGCCCGAGTCGCCGATCTGCGCGCCGGTGACCAGCGGCGGGCCGTCGTCGAAGCCGGTGGTCGAGGCGGCGCCGCCGGCGCACTGCGCCACGTTTTCGTAGACCTTGCAGTCCTCGTACGGCCCCGGGCCAAAGCCCTTGACCGAGGCCATGATCATGCGCGGGTTCAGCTGCTGCACGCGCTCCCAGGTGAAGCCCATGCGGTCGAGCGCGCCGGGCGCGAAGTTCTCGACCAGCACGTCGCAGTCCTTGATCAGCCGCTCGACGATCTCCTTGCCCTTCGGGTCCTTGGTGTTGACGGTGATCGAACGCTTGTTGTGGTTCAGCATCGTGAAGTACAGGCTGTCGACGCCGGGGATGTCGCGCAGCTGGCCGCGCGTGGCATCGCCTTCGCCGGCCTTTTCCAGCTTGATCACGTCGGCGCCGAACCAGGCCAACAGCTGGGTGCAGGTGGGCCCCGACTGCACGTGCGTGAAGTCGAGAATGCGTACGCCGTCGAGCGCTTTGCTCATCAAGATGCTCCTGTAGGGTTCTGAAAAGGTTCGGGTCCTGGGCACCGGCGCCGCTTCGGCTGCAGCGCGGCTATGGTAGAAATCCGCCGCGCCCCGGCCGGTTGACCGCGGTCAACTTTCCAAAAGCGCGCCTGCGGCGCGCGCCAGCGCCCTCGACCATGACTCTGCTGATCGCGCACCCCGAGCGCCACATCATCCACCTGCAGCTGCGGCAGAACGACCTGCTGAAGACCTTGAGCCGCGACGAGCAGCTCGAGCTCGAGCAGGGGCTGGAGATCGTCGATGTCGCCAAGGGCGGCTACCTGCTGCACCAGGGCGTGCACGAGATGGCGCAGTACTTCGTCATCGACGGCATCCTCGAGCGCGTGGTGTCCAACGCCGACGCCCGGTCGATGATCCTGCGCTTCGCGTCCGAACGCGGCGTGGAGACCAGCTACGCCGCGTGGCGGCTGAACACGCCGACGCCGTATGCGATCGTCAGCGTGACCAAGGCGCGCGTGGCCAAGCTGCCGATGCCGCAGTGGGTGGCCTTCATGGACCGCCACCCGCACTTCAAGGCCGAGTTCGAACACGAGGTGATGCGCCTGATGAGCGAGATCATGGCGCACACCATCACGCTGCACCTGCTGGACGCGACAGGGCGCGTGCAGCGCTTCATGCGCAAGCACGCCGACCTGGCCGAGCGCATCCCGAAGAAACAGCTGGCGGCCTACCTGAACCTGTCGGCCGAGACGCTGAGCCGGCTCAAGCGGCGCGGCAAGATCTGAGTCCCACCGGGGCCGGTGAGCCATCGGTGGCTCCGTCATTGCTGCCTCAGTTCTTCGCCGACGGGAACAGCCGCGACTTGGCCATCACGCGCAGCTGGTTGTCGACGCTGGCCACGCCGGGCACGGCGGCCGCCACCAGCGCGGCCGCGTCGCGTTCCGGCGGCTGCAGCACGATGCCGCGCAGCAGCACCGCGGCGCCGCTGCCTTCGATGCTCACGTCCACCTCCTGCGTGCGGGCATCGGCGCGCAGCGCGGCGCGCACGCGCGCGTGCAGCGCCATCGCCTGCAGCAGCGCGCGCGATTCCTCGGTCTCGGCGAACTCGGGCCGCGCCAGCAGCGCCTTGATCTGCTGCACGCAGGTGTCGACGCCGAGCCGGTCGGTGTTCAGCACCAGGTCGAACAGCACCGGGTCGCCCCAGTCGACGCCGAACTGCTGGTGCATGCGCGTGGCGTTGGCATGGTCGCTGCGGCGGATCTCGGCCTCGGCCGCGGCGGCGTCGTCGGTGTCGAGCTGCTGCATCAGCCACTGCACGCGTTGCGCCAGCGGACGCATGATGCGGATGCAGGGCACGTGCGGCACCGGGCGCAGCAGTTGCGTCGCGCCCCAGCCGCGGATCACGACGTTGCCGCGCGCCGCGGCCTCCAGCACCTCTTCGGCGCTGTAGACGGCCATCGCCTGGCGGTCGGCGCGCAGGCCCTCGATCAGCCCGGCCTTGCCCGAGCGCAGCCGGCCGATCAGGCTCTTCGACACGTGCATCCTGCCGGCCACGCGTTCGGCCACCTCGTGCTGCAGCGTCGCCAGCTGCAGCTCGTCGGCCAGCTGCTCGGCGATGTCCTGCGCCAGCGAGCCCATGCCCTGCGTCAGTGCGATGACAGGCATCACGTCCTCCTTCGGTCCACCGGCTGCTGCGCCGCCGTGTCGTCGCTCTTGCTCTCGGGCGAACGCATCAGCGCCAGCGCCTTCGCGATCAGCGGCCAGCACAGCATGAGCAGCGCCAGCGTGGTGATGCTGCCGACCAGCGGATTCGCCCACATGATGCCCAGGTCGCCCTGCGAGATGAGCATCGCCTGGCGGAACGAGTCCTCGGCCTTGTCGCCCAGCACCAGCGCCAGCACCATCGGCGCCAGCGGGTAGTCGAGCTTCTTGAAGACGTAGCCGACCACGCCGAACAGCAGCATGAACCAGATGTCGAGCATCGCGCCGTGCACGGTGTAGGCGCCGATGGCGCAGATGACGATGATCACCGGCGCGACGATCGAGAACGGGATGCGCAGGATCGACGCGAACAGCGGCACCGTCGTCAGCACCACGATCAGCCCGACCAGGTTGCCCAGGTACATGCTGGCGATCAGACCCCAGACGAAGTCCTTCTGCTCGACGAACAGCAGCGGTCCGGGCTGCAGGCCCCAGATCAGCAGCCCGCCCAGCAGCACCGCCGCGGTCGGCGAGCCGGGGATGCCCAGCGCCAGCATCGGCAGCAGCGCGCTGGTGCCGGCAGCGTGCGCCGCGGTCTCCGGCGCGATCACGCCCTCGACCTGGCCGGTGCCGAACTTGGCGCCGTCCTTGCTCATCTTCTTCGCCAGGCCGTAGCTCATGAACGAGGCCGGCGTGGCGCCGCCCGGCGTGATGCCCATCCAGATGCCGACCAGCGAGCTGCGCAGCGACGTGACCCAGTAGCGCGGCAGCTCCTTCCAGGTCTGCCACACCACCTTCGGGTTGATGCGCGCCGACTTGCCCGAGAACTCCAGCCCTTCTTCCATCGACAGCAGGATCTCGCCGATGCCGAACAGGCCGATCACCGCGATCAGGAAGTCGAAGCCGCGCATCAGCTCGGTCGAGCCGAAGGTCAGCCGCAACTGGCCGGTGACGGTATCCATGCCCACCGCGGCCAGCGCGAAGCCCAGCGCCATCGCCGCCAGGATCTTGAACGCATTGCCCTTGCCCATGCCGACGAAGCTGCAGAAGGTCAGCAGGTAGACGGCGAAGAACTCCGGCGCGCCGAACTTCAGCGCGAACTTGGCCACCAGCGGCGCGAGAAAGGTGATCATCACCACGGCGACGAAGGCGCCGACGAAGGACGAGGTGAAGGCCGCCGTCAGCGCCTGCCCGGCGCGGCCCTTCTGCGCCAGCGGATAGCCGTCGAAGGTGGTGGCCACCGACCACGGCTCGCCTGGAATGTTGAACAGGATCGAGGTGATCGCGCCGCCGAACAGCGCGCCCCAGTAGATGCACGACAGCATGACGATGGCCGAGGTCGGCGACATCGTGAAGGTCAGCGGCAGCAGGATGGCCACGCCGTTGGCGCCGCCCAGGCCGGGCAGCACGCCGATGAGCACGCCGAGCACGATGCCGACGAACATCAGCCCGATGTTCATCGGCGTGAGCACGACCGCGAAGCCGTGCATCAGCGCGCCGAGTTCTTCCATGCCGCGGTACCTCAATAGCCGAGGAAGGACAGCGGGTGCCACTCGCCCTTGTACAGCGGCACCTTGAACCAGACCTCGAACATGACGAAGAACAGCGCGTTGACGGCCACGCCGACGACCACGCTGCGCAGCACCGGGTACTTGCCGAGCACGATCATGAACAGCGCGATGAAGACCGCCGAGGCCACGTAGATGCCGATGAGCATGATCGCGCCGACGTACAGCGCCGACGGCAGCAGCACCGACAGCACGCGCTTCAGCTGCACCGAGTCGACGAAGACCTCGGTGTCGCTGCGGCGCGCGCGCAGCGACTGCAGCAGCACGCCGATGCCGCAGATCAGCAGGATCAGGCCGATGTAGAACGGAAAGTAGCCGGCGCCAGGGCCGTCGCTGGTCCATTCGGCGCCCAGGCGCCGCGCCTCGAAGACGACCACGCCGCCGAGCGCGGCGATGCACACGGCAACGACGGCATCGACGGTCGAGTTGCGGGCAAGCGGCGCGCCGGCGGCGCCGTCGCTGGGCGATTCATGGGCCATGGTGTGTTCTTGCAGCAAGAGGGCGAGGCACGCGATGGCGGCCGGCTGCGCGCGGCCGTTCCGGCGCCGCGGCCGCGGCCGCAGGTGCGGCCCGCGCGCGGAGTCGGAGTCGGGTGGTGGTCGAGGTTGCGGCCGTGCTCAGGGCTTGGCCATGAAGCCGGCTTCGGTCATCAGCGTGCGGTGCAGCGCCTCGGCGTCGGCGACCCACTTCAGGTACTCGGCGCCCGACAGCGCGGTCTGGTTGAAGGCGCCCTTCTCCATGAACTCCTTCCACTCCGGCGTCTCGCGCACCTTCTTCATCAGGTCGACGTAGTAGGCCTGCTGCTCGGGCGTGACGCCGGGCGCCATGAAGACGCCGCGCAGCATCACGTAGTCGGTGGGCACGCCGGCTTCCTTGCAGGTCGGGATGTCGTTCCAGCTCTGCGTGGCGGTGATCTTCTCCTTGTAGGGCATGCGCGTGTCGTCGAACACGCACAGCGGGCGCAGGCTGCCGGCGCGCCATTGCGCCACCGCCTCGATCGGGTTGTTGACCGTGGAGTCGATGTGCTTGCCCACCAGCTGCACCGCGACCTCGCCGCCGCCCTTGAAGGGCACGTAGATGAACTTGGTGCCGGTGGCCTTCTCCAGGCCGACGGTGATGATCTGGTCTTCCTGCTTGGAGCCGGTGCCGCCCATCTTCATCTTGCTCGGCCCGGCGGCCTTGACGGCGGCGATGTACTCGTTGGCCGTCTTGTACGGCGTCTCGGCGTTGACCCACAGCACGAACTGGTCCAGCGCCATCATCGACACCGGCGTCAGGTCCTTCCAGCTGAAGGGCACGCCGGTGGCCATCGGCGTGGTGAACAGGTTCGACAGCGTGATGATCAGCTTGTTCGGGTCGCCCTTGGCGTCCTTGACCGCCATGAAGCCCTCGGCGCCCGCGCCGCCGGACTTGTTGATGACGACCATCGACTCCTTCATCAGCTTGTGCTTGACGATGATGCCCTGGATCAGCCGCGCCATCTGGTCGGCACCGCCGCCCGGGCCGGCCGGCACGACGAACTCCACCGGCTTGGTCGGCTCCCAGGCGGCCTGTGCCGCGGGCGCCAGCAGCGCCAGCGCGGCGGCAGCGCACGACAGGCGCGCCAGTGCGCGCGCGGCGGAGGGGAGACGGGGGCGGCTGTCGACGCTGATCATGCGGGCTCCAGGCGGAAATCCAGGCGGGATGGGTGAGGGTGCAGGCTCATGCCGGACGGGGCGTCCGCGGCAGAACCCGGAATCGTCTGCAGCCATTGGCGCTCCACCATTGACCGCAGTCAATTTTCCGGGACAACCCGTAGGCCGAATCCGCGTCGCGCCACAACTGCTGCTCAAGCCAGGGTCTGCAACTCGGGGTCGAAGACGATGCGTTCGTCGCCGGTATAACACAGGAAGCGCCGCCCGTTGGCGCGTCCCAGCAGCGTCATGCCCAGGCGCTGCGCCAGACCCAGGCCCATCGCGGTGACGCCGTTGCGCGACACGACCAGCGGCACGCCGATGCGCGCGGCCTTCATCACCATCTCGCTGGTCAGGCGGCCGGTGGTCATCAGCAGCTTGTCGGCACCGGCCACGCCGTGCATCGCCATCCAGCCGGCCAGGGTGTCGACCGCGTTGTGGCGGCCCACGTCCTCGACCAGCTGCAGCAGCCGCGTGCCGTGGAACAGCGCGCTGCCGTGCACCGAGCCGGCGCGGCGGTACACGCCGGGGTACTGACGCATCGCCTCGACCACCGCGAGCAGCGTGCCCTGCGCGACCTGCGACTCGGCCGGCGCCGGCAGCTGCAGCCGCTCGAGCTCGCCGATCAGCTCGCCGAACACCGTGCCCTGGCCGCAGCCGGTGGTGACGATGCGCCGCGCCGTGCGCTGCTCGATGCCGTCGATGCCGGCATGCGTGTGCACCGCGGCAGCCTCGACCTCCCAGTCGACGCTGACCGAGGCCACTTCGCGCACGCCGCGGATCAGGCCCTGGTTCAGCAGGTAGCCCAGCACCAGCAGCTCGGGCGCCTGGCCCAGCGTCATCAGCGTGACCAGCTCGCGCCGGTCGACGTACAGCGTCAACGGGCGCTCGGCGGGGATCTGCAGCGCGCGCCGGGCCCCGGCGGCGTCGACGATGTCGATCGCCTGCGTCAGTTCGCAGCGTGCGTCGCTCAGACGGGGCAGCGGGTGGGCCATGGCATCGAGTGGACCACAGGCGGCATGGGCGCGCTGGCACGCCGGTGCGCCAGGGCGGCGGCGGAGGCCCGGCCGCCGCTTCAGCCCTTGGCCGCGGCCTGACGCTCGGTATCGGCCTTGCGGTCGGCGGCGACGCGCTGCGCACTCGGGCGCTCGCCGATCAGCTTGCTGTAGCCCTTCCAGTCGATGCCGGCTGCGGCGAGCACGTCCTCGCCGAGCACCGTCTTGCTGGCCAGCGCCACCAGCGGCAGGTTGACGAAGGCCGAGCAGTCGGCCTGCGTGAACTGCTCGCCGGCGACATAGGGCGCGAACTTCGCCAGCCGCTTGAAGCCGGCCGCGTGCCTGGTCAGCAGCTTGCGCACGCGCTCGCGCGTCTCGTCGCTGACCGTGCCGCCGAAGAAGGCCTGCGCATACAGCTCGCGCGCCACCAGCTCCAGGTGCAGCTCGATGAAGGTCACCAGCTCGCGCACCTTGGCCGCCTGCCACGGGTCGGCCGGCGTCAGCGGCACGGCCGGCGACATCGCCTCCAGGTAGTCGACGATGACCTGGCTCTCGCACAGCGCGCCCTGCGGCGTGCGGATGAACGGCACCTTGCCCAACGGCGTGCAGGCCAGCACCGCTTCGTCGGCGGACTTGGTCATCACCCGCTCCTCGGTGAAGGGGATGCCCTTTTCGAGCAGCACCATCTTGACCTTGTTGTAGTAGTTCGAAAGCGCAAAGCCGCACAGCGTGATCAAGGCGGGTCTCCGTGGGGGTTGAGTGGCAGCGGCGAGTCTACGCGGGCGCGCCGCGCGCCAGCCGCAGCGCGAGCAGCGTCAACAGCGCCGCAGCGATCGTGCCGCTGGCGTGCGCCAGCGGCGCCACCGCCACATCGACTTCGGCGGGCGCGTGCAGCGCCGCGCCCCAGGGCTGCTCGAGCAGCAGCTTCAAGGCCTGACCGATGAGCATCAGCCAGCCGATGAAGCGCTGCGCGCCCTGGCCGCGCAGTACCAGCCACAGCGTGGCCGCGGCCACGCCGCCGTGCAGCACGCCGGACAAGCCGCCGTAGTGCAGCAGCTGCGGCTTGGCCAGCAGGGCCAGTTGCGTCAGCGGCCAGCTCGCCAGCCAGGCCAGCGCGACGGCCGCCGGCACGCGCGCCGCCCAGCCGTAGGCCGCGACCAGGGCAGCAGCCAGCAGGTTCAGCCCCAGGTGCAGCGGCGACCAGTGCACCAGCGCCGCGCTCCACCAGCGCCAGGCCTGCGGCCAGCGCGAAGGCTGCCAGTCGAGCAGGCTGCTGTCGGCGAGCCGGGCGAGCAGTGCGCCGAGCCCGAGCGCGGCGCACAGCAGCAGCCACAGCACGCCGGGCCGCCGCAGGCCGGCAGGTGCCGGCACGCCGGCTTCAGCCAAAGACCGCGTGCCACAGCGCGAGCACGGCCGCGCTCTGCGGCGCCAGCTGCGCCGGCTCGAACTGCGTCGGCTGCTCGTCCAGCCGCGCCAGGTGCTGCACGCGGCGCAGCTCGCGGTAGGCGTCGGCGGCGGCCTGGCCGATGCCGGACCCGAGCAGGCCGGCGGCTTGCGCACGCTGCAGCAGCGCGATGTTGCCGGCGTTGTCCAGCAGCGCCGGCTGCGCGCTGGCGTGCGCCAGCACCAGGAACTGCACCGCGAACTCCACGTCCATCATGCCGCCGGGGCTGTGCTTGACGTCGAAGCGGCCGGCCCTGACCGGGTGCGCGGCGCGCACCTTCTCGCGCATCGCGCGGATCTCGCCGCGCAGCGCGGCGGCGTCGCGCGGCGCGGTGAGCACACCGCGGCGCACCTGCTCGAAACGCTCCGCCAGGTCGGGGGCGCCGGCGCAGAAGCGCGCGCGCGTGATCGCCTGATGCTCCCAGGTCCAGGCGGTGTTGCTGCCGCGGCCGAGCTGGTAGCGCTCGAAGGCGGCGATCGAGGTCACCAGCAGCCCCGAGCCGCCGTTGGGGCGCAGCGCGGTGTCGATGTCGAACAGCTCGCCGGCCCCGGTGCGCAGCGTCAGCCAGGTGATCAGCTTGCGCACGAAGGCGGCGTAGACCTCCTGCGCGCGGTAGACGTCGTCCTCGTCGCTGTCGTCGTAGAGGAAGACCACGTCGAGGTCGCCGCCGTAGCCCAGCTCCTTGCCGCCGAGCTTGCCGTAGGCGATGACGGCGAAGTGCGGCGCCTCGCGGTGCCGCTGCTTGAGCAGCGCCCAGGCCCAGCGCAGCGTGGCATCGACCACCGCGTCGGCCAGCGCCGACAGGTCGTCGGCCACCTGCTCGACCGTCAATTCGCGCTCGACATCGCGCACCAGCGTGCGGAACAGCTCGGCGTGATGCGCGTGGCGCAAGGTGTCGAGCAGCGATTCCTCGTTGGCCTGGCCGGTGCGCGCCCACGCGTCGTGGCGCGTGCGCAGGTCGGCGCTGAACACGGCGGCGTCGAAGCGGCCGTGGCGCAGCCGCTCGTCGGCCAGTTCGTCGATGACGCCGGGGTGGCGCATCAGGTACTGCATCGGCCAGCGCGCCAGGCCCAGCAGCCGCAGCAGCCGCTCCTGCACCGCCGGCCGTTCGACCAGCAGCGCCAGATAGCTCTCGCGGCGCAGCAGCGGTTCCAGCCAGTCGACGAAGCGCAGCACGGCGGCCTCGCTGCAGCGGCCGTCGGCCACGCATTCGGCGGCGCGCTTGACCAGCCGGCCCAGGCGCAGCTTGCTGTCGTCGCGCAGCGACGCCACGCGCGGCTGCGCCGTCCACTGGCGCATGCGCTGAGCGACGGCTTCGGGCAGTTGCTCCAGCAGCCGTTCGCTGTCCACCGGCAGCGGGCCGCCGCAGCCGGCGCAGCCGTTGCGGCCGTTGCCGGGGGCCGGCGCCTGCCCGTCGTGCAGCAGCGCGTCGAACTCGGTGGCCACGAATTCGCGCACCTGGCCCAGCCGGTCGAGCAGCTCGCAGGCCTCGGCGCCGCAGGCCAGCCCCAGGCTGCGCGCGATCCAGTCCAGGTCGGCGTCGGCTGCCGGCAGCAGGTGCGTCTGCTGGTCGTCCAGGTACTGGATGCGGTGTTCGACGCGGCGCAGGAAGACGTAGCAATCGGCCAGCCGCTGGGCGGCCTGCGGTTTCATCAACCCGCGTTCGGCCAGCCGCTGCAGGCCGGCCAGCGTCGAGCGCGTGCGCAGCTCCGGCGACTGCCCGCCGCGTACCACCAGCATCAGCTGCACGATGAATTCGATCTCGCGGATGCCGCCGCGCGACAGCTTGACGTCGTTGGCGCGCTCGGGCCGGCCGGCGGCGCGGCGCTGCGCTTCGTCGCGGATCTTGCGGTGCAGTTGGCGCAGGCCCTCGAACACGCCGTAGTCCAGATAGCGGCGGTAGACGAAGGGCGCGACCAGCGCGCGCAATGCCAGCGCGCGGGGGCTGCCGACGGCAGCGCGCGGCGCGACGATGCGGCTCTTCAGCCAGGCGAAGCGCTCCCATTCGCGGCCCTGCACCTGCAGGTAGTGCTCGAGCATCGGCAGGCTGCACACCGGCGGGCCGGAGTTGCCATGCGGCCGCAGGGCCAGGTCGACGCGGAACACGAAGCCGTCTTCGGTGGTGTCGCCGATCAGCGCGTACAGCCTTTTGGCCACCCACGAGAAGTATTCGTGCGCGCTGACGCGCATCATCGAGCCCCCAGCGGCGTCTGCCGCCGCCCCGTCTCCCGAGGGGGTCAGGCCATCTCGGGAGCCGCCCGGCGACGGCCGCAGCCCGTCGGTCTCGCCTTCGTCCTCGTAGACGTAGATCAGGTCGATGTCGGACGAGACGTTCAGCTCGCGCGCGCCGAGCTTGCCCATGCCGACGATCCAGAACTCGATGCGCCGTCCCTGCGCGTCGCGCGGCGCGCCGTGGCGCGCGTCGGCCTCGGCCTGCGCCTGCGCCAGCGCCAGGTCGAGCGTGGTCTCGGCCAGCGCCGTCATGCCGCCGGTGATGAGATCCAGAGGCGCCGCCTGTTCGATGTCCAGGCAGGCCAGACGCTCGAGGCACAGCTGGCGCGCCACGCGCAGTGCCGAGGGCAGCGCGCGGCCGCCGTCGCGCAGCGCCTGCACCAGCGCCGCCACCGCGGCGGCGTCGATCGCGCCGGGCGGCAGCAGCGCCAGCTCGGCCGCATAACGGCGGCGGATGCGCTGCACGAAGCGGCTGTGCGCGGCCCGCGCCGGCGCATCCAAGCGCGCGGCGGACGACGCGGGGATCAGGGACGAGTCCTCGGCCATGCGGCGACGATGCAGCGCTGTGCTAGATTGGTTCGCGCCGCCGCCAGCGAACGCAGCGCGAGCCGCCGGGCCTCGCCGCACCGTGTGCGGCGCGTGACTGCACTGAGAGCCTGTGAAGCATTACGCCACGCCCGCCCGCGCGTTCCAGAAGACGCCGCTCGTCGTTGCGAACGCCCGCCGCAGCCCGAGTTGCGGCTGTGCTTTGCGCCTCGGTTGGCGCCTCCTGGGCCACTCGCTCGGCCGCGCCGGAATACTTCACAGGCTCTGACGCCGAATGGTCCCACCCTTGCCTCCTGGCTCCGAAGCCGCCCTGCCGCGCCGCTGGCAATGGTTGCGCCGGGCCGCCGGCGTGGCCATGGCGGCGTTGTTGCTGCTGTGGGGCGTGTTGCTCGCCGCGTGGCTGACGCTGCACTGGCTGATTCTGCCGCACATCGACGAGTGGCGTCCGAGCATCGAGAAGTTCGCCGGCGAGGCGATCGGGCTGAAGCTGACGGTCGGCGAGATCCGCGTGCAGTCGGGCGGCTGGGTGCCGGCCTTCGAGCTGCAGGACTTGCGGCTGTTCGATCCGCAAGGGCGCGAGGCGCTGCATCTGGCGCGCGTGCACACCGCCCTGGCGCCGCAGTCGCTGCTGGCGCTGACGCTGCGCTTCGAGCAGGTGCTGATCGACGGCGCGCGCCTCGAAGTGCGGCGCGACGCAGCCGGCCGCTGGCATGTCGCCGGCTTCGCGCTGGACCAGGCCGGCGATGGCCGCAACGAGGCCCGCGCGCGCGACTGGCTGCTGCAGCAGCGCGAAGTCGTCGTGCGCAATGCCGAGCTGCATTGGGACGACGAGCGCAGCGGCGCGCCGCCGGTGGCGCTGACGCAGCTGGAGCTGGTGCTGCGCAACGGCCTGCGCCGCCATGCGCTGCGCCTGGATGCGACGCCGCCGCCGGACTGGGGCGAGCGCTTCTCGCTGCGCGGCCGCTTCAGCCAGCCGCTGCTGGCCCCGGCCGGCGACTGGAGCCGCTGGCACGGCACGCTGTTCGCCGAATTTCCGCAGGCCGACGCCGCCGCGCTGCGCCGCCATCTGGAGCTGCCGTTGGAACTGGGCGAAGGCGAGGGCGCGCTGCGCGCCTGGGTCGACATCGCCGACGGCATGCCGCGCCAGGCGACGCTGGACTTCGCGCTGCATGCCGTCGCGCTGCGGCTGGCGCCGTCGCTGCGGCAGTTGCAGCTGCAGCAACTGCAGGGCCGCGTCGAGGTCGAGCGCGACGCCGCCGGGCTGCGGCTGCGCGCGCACGATCTGGCGTTCCTGACCGACGACGGCCTCGCCTGGCCGGCCGGCGGCCTGACGCTGGCCTGGCGCCAGCAGCAGGATCTGCACGAGCCCTGGACCACGAGCACGCCGGTGACCGGCGGTGAGGTCGCCGCCGAGCGTCTGCAGCTGCAGACGCTGACGCGCATCGCCGAGCACCTGCCGCTGGCCGAGCCGCTGCGCGCGCAGCTGGCCACGCTGGCGCCGCGCGGCACGGTCGACAGCCTGAAGGCGCGCTGGACCGGGCTGCTGCCGCAGCCGGCCAGCTGGCAGCTCGACGCGCGCCTTTCGGGGCTGACGCTGCAGCCGGGCCAGGCGCCGCGCGGCCAGCCGGCGCGGCCCGGACTGCATCGGGCCGGGCTGCAGCTGTCGGCCAACGAGCACGGCGGCGAGGCGCGGCTGCAGATCCGCGAGGGCTCGCTGACGCTGCCCGGCGTGTTCGAGCAGCCGCAGATTCCGTTCGACGAACTGCAGGCCGCGCTGTCGTGGCGCCTGAGCGCCGCCGCGGGGCGGCCGCCGGCCATAGAAGTGAAGCTGTCGGACGCGCACTTCGCCAATGCCGACGCGCGAGGCGAAGCCGAAGCCGCCTGGCACAGCGGCGAAGGCAGCGGCGGGCGCTTTCCCGGGCGGCTCGAGCTGACGGCGCAGCTCGATCGGGCGCGCGCCGCGAGCGTCGCGCGCTATCTGCCGCTGGGCATCGATGCCGCGGCACGCGAGCACGTGCGCGACGCGGTGCAGGGCGGCAGCATCTCGTCGGCGCGCTTCAGCATCAAGGGCGACCTGGCCGACTTCCCGTTCGACGGCAAGCGCGAAGGCGAGATGCGCATCGTGCTGCAGCTGCGCGACCTGCGTTATGCCTACCTGCCCGCGCCGTGGCCGGCGGTAGAGCAGGCCAGCGGCGAGATCGAATTCGACCGGCTGGCGCTGAAGCTGCGCCGGCTGCAGGGACGGCTGTGGGGTTACGAACTGCGCGACGTGCAGGGCGGCATCGCCGACTTGGGCGCGGCACAGCCGCTGTTGACGCTGCAGGGCCAGGGTCGCGGGCCGGCCGCCGACCTGCTGCGCTTCGCCCGGTTGGCGCCGCCCGGGCCGGCCGCCGCCGCGGCGCTGGAGCCGCTGAGCATCACCGGTCCCAGCGAGCTGACGCTGGCTGTAGGCATCCCGCTGGCCGGCGATGCGCCGCCGACGCTGCGCGGCAGCCTGCGACTGGCCGGCAACGACCTGCGGCTGGACCCGGCGCTGCCGCCGCTGCTCGGCGCGCGCGGCAGCATCGACTTCTCGCCGCAGGCGCTGCAGTTGCGCACGCTGAACGCGCGCGTGCTCGGCGGCGATACCAGCGTCGAAGGCAGCATCGCCGCCGACGGTGCGATGCGCTTCAACGCCCAGGGCACGGCCAGCGCCGAGGCGCTGCGTGCGCTGCCGCAGCCGGCGCTGGCGCGCCTGGGCGAGCAGCTGCGCGGCCAGGCGGCGTGGCGCGGCACGCTGGCCGTGGCCGACGGCCGCCGCGACTTGATGCTGCAGAGCAACCTGGTCGGCATGGAAATCGACCTGCCGGCGCCGCTGGCCAAGCCGCAGGCCGGCGCGGCCCTGCCGCTGCGGCTGCAGCTGGCGCCGCCGGACGATGCCGCGGCGCCGAACGCGCACCCCCGCGACCAGCTGCAGCTCGAGCTCGGCGAGCTGCTGAAGGCGCAGTTCCAGCGCGATCTGTCCGCGGCCGAGCCGCGCGTGCTGCGCGGCAGCGTGGCCGTGCTCGACAAGCTGCCGCCGCTGCCCGATACGGGCGTGATGGCGCAGCTGAACCTGGGCCGCGTCGACCTGGACGCCTGGCAGGCGCTGCTCGAGCGCAGCGGCGCGCCCGCCGAGCCGGCGCCCGGCGGCTACCTGCCGCAGATCATCCGCTTGCGCGCCGACGAGCTGCGCTCCGGCGGGCGGCGCCTGTCGCAGGTGGCGGCCACGCTGAGCAGCCAGGGCACGCCGGCCGAGCCGTGGTGGAAGGCGCAGCTGAGCGCCGACCAGATGGCCGGCGACATCGAATACCGGCCGCCGCGCGGCAGCGCGCAGGCCGGCCGCGTGACGGCGCGCCTGCAGCGCCTGGCCGTGCCGCAGTCGGAGGTGTCGGCGGTCGAAGGCCTGCTGAGCCAGCCGCCGGCCAGCGTGCCGGCGCTGGACATCGTCGTCGACGAGTTCGAGCTGCGCGGGCTCAAGCTCGGCCGGCTGCAGGTGCTGGCCGTGAACCGGCAGCTGCCCGGCCGCGCCGGGCAGCGCGAGTGGCAGCTGGACCAGCTCGACCTGGACGTGCCCGAAGCGCAATTGCGCGCCACCGGCCGCTGGGCGGCCAGCGGCGCGCGGCGCATGGCGCTGGATTTCCGCCTGGCGCTGGCCGACAGCGGCGCCTTGCTGCAGCGCGTGGGTGCCGCCGAGGCCATGCGCGGCGGCAAGGGCGAGCTGCAGGGCCGGCTGTCGTGGGCCGGCTCGCCGCTGACGCTGGACTACCCGAGCCTGGAAGGCCAGGTGCGGCTGCAGGTCGACGCCGGTCAGTTCCTGCACGCCAACCCGGGCGGCACGCGGCTGCTCGGCGTGCTCAGCCTGCAGTCCTTGCCGCGCCGCTTCTCGCTCGACTTCCGCGACCTGTTCCAGCAGGGCTTCGCCTTCGACAGCATCGACGGCGAGGTCCGCGTCGCGCGCGGCGTGGCCCATACCTCGGACCTGCGCATGCAGGGCGCGCAGGCCACGGTGCTGATGCAAGGCAGCGCCGATCTGCTGCACGAGACGCAGGATCTGCGCGTGCTGGTCGTGCCCAAGTTCGACGCCGCCGGCGCGGCGCTGGCGACGATGGCCATCAACCCGGCCATCGGCCTGGGCGCGCTGTTCGCGCAATGGGCGCTGCGCGAGCCGCTGATCGCCGCCGGCACCAGCGAGCTGCACATCACCGGCTCGTGGGCCGAGCCGCAGGTGACGCGCGTCGCGCGCCAGACCGAAGCGCCGGCCGAACCGGGCTCGGCGCCGGCACCCGCACCGGCTCCGGCGCCGCCGCCTGCGCCGCCGGCCGGCGGCCACAGCACCGACAGGAGACCCGCAGGATGAAGATCGCCGCGCTGCAAATGGTGTCCACGCCCGACGTGGACCGCAACCTCGACGCCGCCGCGACGCTGATCGCGCGCGCCGCGTCCGCCGGCGCCGAGCTGGTGGCCTTGCCCGAGTACTTCTGCCTGATGGCGCGCAGCGACGCCGACAAGCTGGCCATTGCCGAGGTGCCGGGCGACGGCCCGATCCAGCGCTTCCTGGCGCAGCAGGCCAAAGAACACCGGCTGTGGATCGTCGGCGGCACGCTGCCGCTGCGCGCCTCGGTGCCGGACCGCGTGCGCAACAGTTCGATGGTGTTCGCGCCCGACGGCACGCTGGCCGCGCGCTACGACAAGATGCATCTGTTCGCCTTCGCCACCGACAGCGAGCAGTACGACGAGGGGCGCGTCATCGAGGCCGGGCCGCAGCCGGTGGCGCTGCAGGCCGGCGCGCTGCGCGTCGGCCTGAGCGTGTGCTACGACCTGCGCTTTCCCGAGCTGTACCGCGCGCTGATGCAGCCGCCGTGCGACCTGCTGTGCGTGCCCGCGGCCTTCACCTACACCACCGGCCAGGCGCATTGGGAGCTGCTGCTGCGCGCCCGCGCGGTCGAGAACCAGTGCGTGGTGCTGGCGCCGGCGCAGGGCGGCCGGCATGAGAACGGCCGCCGCACCTGGGGCCACAGCATGATCGTCGACGCCTGGGGCGAGGTGCTGGCGCTGCAGGCCGAAGGCGAAGGCGTGGTGCTGGCATCGGTGGACCTGCCGCGGCTGAACACGGTGCGCGTCCAGCTGCCGGCGCTGCGCCACCGGCGGCTGGTGTGATCGGGAATGTCCCCCTGGGGCCATCGGCGTCGAGCTTCCGTTAAAATTGGCGATTAATTGCGGGATACAAGCTCATGGCCACCAAACGTTCATCTGCACCTGTAGTTTCGGAAACCGGACAGCGTCTGCGCCAGACCCAGGCCGAGTACACGGCGGCGCGGCCATCGACCGGCCCCGGCGCGAAACCGATGATGTCGAGTTCGAAGATGTATGTCTGCCGCCGCTGCCAGGCCAACTTCAAGACCGGCGACGGCAAGCCCGATCCGCGTCTGCCCGGCCTCGGCAAGTGCAACAAATGCCTGGCTGCGGCCATCGCCGCTTGAGCTGAAGCGCGCGCAGTCAGGCTGCGCATGCACATCTTCACCCGTCCGACGCGGCCCATCGAAGGCCAGCAGCCCGGTACCTCCGGGCTGCGCAAGAAGGTGGCGCTGTTCCGGCAGCCGGCTTACCTCGAGAACTTCGTGCAGTCGGTGTTCGACTGCCTGCAGGGCCTGGCCGGCAGCACGCTGGTGCTCGGCGGCGACGGCCGCTGGTTCAACGAGCACGCGATCCAGACCATCCTGCGTCTGGCCGCGGCCAACGGCGTCGGCCGCGTGCTGGTCGGGCGCGGCGGCATCCTCTCGACGCCGGCCCTGAGCGAAGTGATCCGCCGGCACCGCGCCTTCGGCGGCATCGTGCTCTCGGCCAGCCACAACCCGGGCGGGCCCGACGGCGACTTCGGCATCAAATACAACATCGGCAACGGCGGGCCGGCGCCGGAGAAGCTCACCGACGCGATCTACCGGCGCACACTGGCCATCGACCGCTTTCTCACCGTCGACAGCGCGGACATCGAGCTCGGCCGCCTCGGCGCGACGACGCTGGGCACGATGCAGGTCGAGATCATCGACCCGGTGCAGGGCTATGCGCAGCTGATGCAAAGGCTGTTCGACTTCGAGCGCATCCGCGCATTGCTGTCCCGGCCCGGCTTTCGCCTGTGCTTCGACGCCATGCATGCCGTCACCGGACCGTACGCGCACGCGATCCTCGAAGGCCAGCTCGGCGCCCCGGCGGGCAGCGTGATCAACGGCGTGCCCTTGCCCGACTTCGGCGGCGGCCACCCGGATCCGAACCCGACCTATGCCGGCGAACTGATCGCACGCATGTTCGGTGCCGATGCGCCCGACTTCGGCGCCGCCAGCGACGGCGACGGCGACCGCAACATGATCGTCGGCCGGCGCTTCATCGTCACGCCCAGCGACAGCCTGGCGGTGCTGGCGGCCAACGCCACGCTCGCGCCCGGCTACGCCGCGGGCCTGAAGGGCGTGGCGCGTTCGATGCCGACCAGCGCCGCGGTCGACCGCGTCGCGCAGGCCTTGGGCATCCCCTGCCACGAGACGCCCACCGGCTGGAAGTTCTTCGGCAACCTGCTCGACGCCGGGATGTGCACGCTGTGCGGCGAAGAAAGCGCGGGTACGGGATCGGACCACGTGCGCGAGAAGGACGGGCTGTGGGCGGTGCTGTTCTGGCTCGACATCCTGGCGGTGCGCGGCGCATCGGTAGAAGGCCTCGTGCGCGAGCACTGGCAGCGTTACCGTGAAAGCTCGCCGCGGCGCGCGCACGGCTGAGCCTCCCGCGGTGCATCGGGACGACAAGACCGCTGGGCCCGACCCCTCGAAATCAGCGGCGAATGCTTCAGGTCGCGGC
>OEIU01000032.1_pt1 | contig 126283 bp, 116 predicted proteins | sample 1539221 | NCBI WGS metagenome assembly OEIU01 (sample SAMN03792071, study PRJEB22550) | activated sludge metagenome | feature: wastewater treatment plant; material: activated sludge; isolation source: Wastewater treatment plant of a petroleum refinery complex | place: Argentina: Zarate... | reverse complement strand
TTGTCCTTGCGGGGGCGCGCCGGTGCCGGCGGGCCCCGTTCGACGCCGCGGCATGATGACCAAGTCATCCCGCGCCGGTTGCGAAGAAGTGTTACCGATCGTAAAGCGCAGGTCTCTGAAATTTCATGGATTACAGCTCGGTCAGGAAGCGCGGCGCTTATAACGTCCGGTGCTGTGCAACGTCGCGACTGGCCTATGTGCCGGGCAGATCGTTCCCGCACAATCGCTGCCCCTGTTACCACGCCGTTACCGCAGGACTGTGACCACTGCGGCCGGCCCCAAGTTCGACTCCATGACCGCGACTGCGACGACCCGCCTCACCCACCTGCAACGGCTGGAAGCCGAGAGCATCCACATCCTCCGCGAGGTGGTCGCCGAGTGCGAACGGCCGGTGATGCTCTATTCCATCGGCAAGGACAGCTCGGTGATGCTGCACCTCGCCATGAAGGCCTTCTACCCGGCCAGGCCGCCCTTCCCGCTGCTGCACGTCGACACGACCTGGAAGTTCCGGGAAATGATCGCCTTCCGCGACGAGACGGTGCGCAAGCTCGGCCTGGAACTGCTGGTGCACATCAACCCGGAAGGCATCGCCCGCGGCATCGGACCGTTCACGCACGGCTCGGCGGTGCATACGGACGTGATGAAGACGCAGGGCCTGAAGCAGGCGCTCGACAAGTACGGCTTCGATGCCGCCTTCGGCGGCGCCCGGCGCGATGAGGAAAAATCCCGCGCCAAGGAACGCGTGTTCTCCTTCCGCTCGGCCCAGCATCGCTGGGATCCGAAACGCCAGCGTCCCGAACTCTGGCGCCAGTACAACGCGCGCAAGAACCAGGGCGAAAGCCTGCGCGTGTTTCCGCTGTCGAACTGGACCGAGCTCGACATCTGGCAGTACATCCATCTCGAAAACATCCCGATCGTGCCGCTGTACTTCTCGCAGCCGCGACCGGTGGTGAAGCGCGACGGCGCGCTGATCATGGTCGACGACGAGCGCATGCCGCTCGCGCCCGGCGAAAAACCCGAGATGAAGTGGGTGCGCTTCCGCACGCTCGGCTGCTATCCGCTCACCGGCGCCGTCGAAAGCCGCGCCGCCACCCTGCCCGACATCATCCAGGAAATGCTGCTCACCACCAGCTCCGAGCGGCAGGGCCGCGTGATCGATCACGACAGCGCGGCGTCGATGGAGAAGAAGAAGCAGGAAGGGTATTTCTGAAGATGAATGGCCGCAAAAGGCGCAAAAAGCGCAAAGGTCAGAATCTGACTCCGAATCTTTTTTGCGCTTTTTGCGCCTTTTGCGGCTAATTCCCCGATCCCATGTCCCACAAATCCGATCTCATCGCCACCGACATCCAGGCCTATCTCAAGGCGCACGAGCACAAGAGCCTGTTGCGGTTCATCACCTGCGGCAGCGTCGACGACGGCAAGTCGACGCTCATCGGGCGGCTGCTGTACGAATCGAAAATGATCTTCGAGGATCAGCTCGCGGCGCTGGAGGCGGATTCGAAAAAGGTCGGCACGCCCGGTACCGATCTCGATATGGCACTGCTCGTCGATGGCCTGCAGGCCGAGCGCGAGCAAGGCATAACAATCGATGTCGCCTATCGCTATTTCGCGACGCCGCGGCGCAAGTTCATCGTCGCCGACACGCCGGGGCACGAGCAGTACACGCGCAACATGGTGACCGGCGCATCGACGGCCGATGTCGCGGTGATCCTGATCGATGCGCGCCGCGGCGTGCTGACCCAGACGCGGCGGCACAGCTACATCGTGTCGCTGCTCGGCATCCGTCACGTCGTGCTGGCCATCAACAAGATGGATCTGATGGAGTATTCGCAGGACGTGTTCGACACCATCCTCGGCGAGTATCGCGACTTCGCGCAGCAGATCGGGCTCGAGGACATCACCGCGATTCCGCTGTCGGCTCTGAAAGGCGACAACATCATCGACCCGAGCGCGCGTATGCCCTGGTATCGCGGGCCGACGCTGATGAACTTTCTGGAAACGGTCGAGATCGAGGATGACCTGCAGCAGAAGCCGTTCCGGCTGCCGGTGCAGTGGGTGAATCGTCCGAACCAGGATTTCCGCGGCTTTGCCGGCACGATCGCCACCGGCGTCGTGCGCCGCGGCGACACGCTGCGCGCCCTGCCCTCCGGTCGCACCAGTCGTGTCGCGCGCATCGTCACTCATGATGGCGATCTGGAGCAGGCGGTCGCGGGTCAGTCGGTCACGCTCACGCTGACCGACGAGATCGACGTCAGTCGCGGCGACGTGCTGTCGGCGGCCGATGCGCCCGCCGGCGTGGCCGACCAGTTCCAGGCCACCATCATCTGGATGCACGAGGAACCGATGCTGCCGGGGCGGCCGTATGTCATCAAACTCGGCTCGCGCAGCGTGACCGGCAGCATCACGACGCCGAAGTACAAGGTGAACGTGAACACGCTGGAGCATCTCGCGGCCAAGCAGCTGGAGATGAACGAGATCGGCGTGTGCAATCTCAGTCTCGATCGTCCCGTCGCCTTCGACGCCTATGCCGACAACCGCGAGATGGGCGGCTTCATCCTCATCGACAAGCTGACGAACGACACCGTCGGTGCCGGCCTGCTGAGCTTCGCGCTGCGGCGCGCCGAGAACATCCACTGGCAGGCGCTCGACGTGAACAAGACGGCGCGCGCCTCGATCAAGGGTCAGCGTGCCTGCGTGCTGTGGTTCACGGGGCTGTCCGGCGCGGGCAAATCCACGGTGGCGAACCTGGTGGAAAAGCGGCTGCACGCGCTCGGCCGCCACACCTACACGCTCGATGGCGACAACGTGCGCCACGGGCTGAACAAGGATCTCGGCTTCACCGATGCCGATCGCGTCGAGAACATCCGCCGGGTGGCGGAGGTGTCGAAGCTGATGGTCGATGCGGGCCTCATCGTGCTGGTCTCGTTCATTTCGCCGTTCCGTTCGGAGCGGCGCTTGGCGCGGGAAATGCTGCAGTCGGGCGAGTTCTTCGAAGTCTTCGTCGACACGCCGATCGAAGAGGCGGAGCGTCGCGATCCGAAAGGCCTGTACAAAAAGGCGCGGCGCGGCGAGCTCGCCAATTTCACCGGCATCGACTCGCCGTACGAACCGCCCGAACATGCGGAAATCCATCTGCGTACCGCATTGTTCTCGCCCGAGCAGGCAGCGGAAGAAATCCTCACCACGCTGCGCGATGCCGGCATGCTGTATCCGGCCGACAATCTTTCAGGCCTATGAGCACGTTTGCTGCAACGCTGCTTGCCGACATCTCGCGCCTGGCGCGCCGCGCGGGCGAGGAGATCCTCGACGTCTATCGTCAGCCCTTCGATGTCGAGCGCAAGAAGGATGCCTCGCCGCTGACCCAGGCCGACCTGCGCGCCCACGCCGCGATCGTGAAAGGGCTCGAAGCACTGACGCCCGATACGCCAGTGCTGTCGGAAGAAGCGAGCGAGATCGGCTTCGACGTGCGCAGCCAGTGGTGGCGTTACTGGCTGGTGGATCCGCTCGACGGCACCAGGGAATTCGTTTCGCGCAATGGCGAGTTCACGGTGAACATCGCACTGATCGAGAACCATGTGCCGACGCTCGGCGTCGTGCACGTGCCGGTCAAGGACACCACGTATTCCGGCGTGCACGGCGAGGGCGCGTTCCGCCAATCAGGCAGCGAGGCAACTGTGCGTATCCGGGTGCAGACGCCGGCGGCGTCGCCGCTGCGTGTCGTCGGCAGCCGCTCGCATGCCGGCGCAGGATCGCTCGATGCCTATCTCGACAGGCTGGGCGCGCATTCGCTGCTGAGCGTCGGCAGCTCGCTCAAGTTCTGTTTCGTCGCCGAGGGCAGCGCCGATTTCTATCCGCGCTTCGGCCCGACGAGCGAGTGGGACACGGCTGCCGCGCATGCGGTCGTGGCAGCGGCCGGCGGTGCCGTGGTGGACCTGCAAGGTCAGCCGCTGCGCTACAACACCAGGGACAGTCTGCTGAATCCGCACTTCCTGGTGTTCGGCGATCACAATCGCGACTGGATCGGCGCGCTCGAATCGGCCGGCTGAATCACGGTTGCGCGGGTGCGGGCGTATCTCGCCCGGTCACCCGCACGAATATCTGCGCACCGCGCGTCGAGCCGTCGGCGGCCGGCAACAGACTGGTAAACCGCACGGGATATTCGCCGGCGGCATCGGGCTGCATGCAGATGTCCCGGCGCGTGCGCTCCAGTTGCAGGCTGTCGCGATGATCCTGCCGGACGCTGACCGACAGCGGCGCGCGCTTCACCAGCGATCCGTCCGGGGCCGTCGCCCGGATCTTCAGTGAGGACAGACAGAGCCGGTCGCCGGCATGCAGTGCGGTAACGGTCGGATCGACTTCGATGCGCGACACCCGGACCTGCTTCAGGGAAAGATCGGCCAGGTCGCTGGCCATGAACAGATGTCTGCCGGCCTGGACCGGCTGGTCGCCCGCCGAGGTGGCAACGTCGCCGATGACCACCCAGACGATCTGGAAATCGGCGATCTGCGTTTGTGACGGTCCGGCGGTCAGCAGTAAGGCGATGCCCGTCAGCCACAGGGCATGTGCATGAACGACACGGCAGGCTGGCAGCCTCATGAGGACTCCTGACGATCACACCGACGAAACCCAATACCACCGGAGCGCCACGGGTTCCGCTCGCGGTCACGTAAAACTGCGGCATTTCCCGGGATTCCTGCAACCCGGCGCCTTGCAATGGCCGCAGAACTGCTGCTAGATTCCGGGCCATGCGCAACCACCAGCAATTTCCGGCTTCGCCCCTTCGCGGCGGCCTGCTGCTGCGTGCGCGCCTGCACCTGCGTCGCTAGACGCAAAACTCCTCGCATCGGCGCCCGCCTCATGGCGCTGCCAAAAAATAGAGTTTTCGTTCCGGTTGTCCCGCGGCCCCGCAGTCATGCCGCCGGCGACCCAGCCACAGGAATCGCAAGCATGTTGAAGGACCCTTCCGCCAAATATCGCTCGTTCGCCCCGATCGATATCAAGGACCGTACCTGGCCCGACAAAGTCATCGCAGCCGCGCCCTTGTGGTGCAGCGTCGATCTGCGCGACGGCAATCAGGCGCTGATCGAACCGATGGACGCCGCGCGCAAGCGGCGCATGTTCGATCTGCTGATCAAGACGGGTTTCAAGGAAATCGAAGTCGGTTTCCCGGCGGCATCGCAGACGGACTTCGATTTCGTACGCGAGCTGATCGAGCGCAACCTGATTCCGGACGACGTCACGATCCAGGTGCTCACGCAGTCCCGGCCCGAACTGATCGAACGCACGTTCGAATCGCTGCGGGGCGCGAAGCGGGCGATCGTGCATCTCTACAACTCCACCTCGACCGTGCAGCGTCGCGTGGTCTTCGGACTGGATCGCCCCGGCATCGTCGCCATCGCGGTGGCCGGCGCGAAGTGCGTGCGCGACCAAGCGCTCAAGCAGCCGGATACCGACTGGTACTTCGAATACAGCCCCGAAAGCTTCACCGGCACCGAACTCGATTTCGCAGTGGAAATCTGCGATGCGGTGACCGGCATCTGGCAACCGACGCCGGATCACAAGGTGATCATCAATCTGCCGGCCACGGTGGAAATGGCAACGCCGAATGTCTACGCCGACCAGATCGAGTGGATCGGCCGGCACATCGCCCGTCGCGATTCGATCGTGCTGTCCGTGCATCCCCACAATGATCGCGGCACGGCGGTCGCCGCGGCGGAACTCGCCGTGATGGCCGGCGCCGATCGCGTCGAAGGCACGCTCTTCGGCAATGGCGAACGCACGGGCAATGTCGACGTCGTGACGCTGGCGATGAACCTCTACACGCAGGGCGTTCATCCGAACCTCGACTTCTCCAACATCAACGAAGCGGCGCGCTGCGTCGAGCAGTGCAATCAGCTGCCGATTCATCCGCGGCATCCGTACGTCGGCGATCTGGTGTTCACCGCGTTCTCGGGCTCGCACCAGGACGCGATCAAGAAAGGCTTTGCCGCGCGCCAGGAAGCCGACATCTGGGAAGTACCTTATCTGCCCATCGATCCGCGCGACCTCGGCCGCACGTACGAGTCCGTCATCCGCGTCAACAGCCAGTCCGGCAAGGGTGGCATTGCCTACCTGCTGGAGCGCGATTACGGCGTGGCGATGCCGCGTCGTCTGCAGATCGAGTTCAGCCAGGTGGTGCAGTCGGTGACGGATGCGACGGGCAAGGAACTCAGCTCCGAACAGATCTGGGAGCTGTTCAATCGCGAGTTCCTCGAACAGGCCGGCACGTACAGCTACCTCTCGCACCAGCTCACGACCGCCAAGGATCATCCCGAGATCCAGAAGCTGACCATGCGGCTGCGTTGCGACGGCCAGGGCGCACTGCTCAACGGCGAAGGCAACGGACCGATCGATGCGCTCGTCGACGCGCTGGGTTTCCGCATCGACGTGCTGTCGTTCGAGGAGCACTCGATCGGCACGGGCAGCAATGCGCGCGCGATGTCGTGCGTCGAAATCACGACGCCGGCGCGCACGACGCTGTTCGGCGTCGGCATTCACGAGAACATCGTGACGGCGTCGCTGCTCGCCGTGCTGAGCGCGGTCAATCGCGCGCTGCGCCGCAATCTGCTCGATGATTCGATGCCGGTGGCTTCGGCCGGCGGCTGATCCGGCCTTCGGCTGCGAAGAGGTCGCGGAATGATCCTCGACCTCTTTGCCGCCCTTCGCGGGAATCAGCTGGCGATGTAGCGCTCGAGGTGATCGATCGTCTGCTGCTGTTCTTCGATGACAGCTTTGACCAGATCGCCGATCGAAATCATGCCGACGACCGCCCCGCGCTCCACCACCGGCAGGTGCCGGATGCGCTTCTGGGTCATGATCTCCATGCAGTTGTGCACGGCTTCATCGGGCGAAATGGTCGTCACGGGACTGGTCATGATGTCGCGCACGGGAGTGTCGGCGCTGGATCGCTCCTTCAGGATGACTTTGCGGGCGTAATCCCGCTCCGACACGATCCCCAGCAGCTGGCCGTCGCGTATGACGGGCAGCGCACCGATGCCGCGATCCGCCATGGTCTGTATGGCCTCGAGAACCGGCGCATCCGGGTCGATGAACCAGACGTTCTTCCCCTTCAACGCCAGCAAGTAGGTAATGCGCAGCATCGGCGACCCTCCTCGCGGAAGCATCGACCGGATCAGGTGCCGAGTTCAATTTCGGCATCCCGCAGACGGCAGCTCGATCAGCTCGACGGAAACTGCGCCCGCACGCGCCGCTCGGCTTCCAGCCAGTCGTCCAGTTCATGCCCGCCTGCGAAATGGCGCTCCGCAGCAATGAAGTAGGCCGCGGTGGCAATCATGCCCGTCATGTCCTCGGGGCTCGGGTGCAGCGCCACGACTTCGACGGGCGGCGATGCCGGCTCGGCTGACGCGGCTTTCTTGCGCGTGCGAGCGGGCTTCGTGGCGCCCGTCGCATCGGCCGACACTGCCGTGGCCTTCGAACGTTTGGCTTTCGCGGTGCTGGATTGGGTGGCAGGGGACACTTGCATGAGTTGCCTCCGGCAATCGAGGGGGGACAGCCACGACAAGCACGGACTGTGCCAGTGGCGTCCCGCGATTCTATGCAGGCCGGATGACACGCAAATGTCGGAAAGCGTCGACTTGCCAGGACGGCGCGACGCCGCTCGTCATGAACCCCGCGAGTGCGCCGCTGCGGATCGGCGCACGTCGACGGTGCGAGCCGATCAGTGGTGGTGGCCGCCCGGGCCGTGCACGTGGCCGTGCGAGATTTCTTCTTCCGTCGCCTCGCGCACGTCGGTGATCTCGACGTCGAAGGTCAGGTCCTGACCCGCGAGCGCATGATTGCCGTCCACCGTCACCATGTCCCCCTGGATCTGGGTGACGGTGACCATGCGCGGACCGGCGTTCGACTGCACCTGGAACTGCATGCCCACCTGCACGTCGGCCACGCCGCGGAAGGAACGACGCGGTACTTTCTGGATGAGCGCCTTGTCGTACACGCCGTAGGCATCGGCAGCGGCGACCTTCGCCTGGAGCTTGTCGCCGGCCTGCTTGCCCTCGAGCTGGCTTTCCAGGCCCGGGATCAGATTGCCGTTGCCATGCAGGTAGGTCAGCGGATCGCCGCCCGCCGACGAATCGAGCGTCTCGCCCTTGTCGTTGGTGAGGGTGTAGTGGATGGAAACGACGGCGTTCTGGGCGACTTGCATGGGATGGGCGGACTGTCCTGAGAAAGGGCGCGATTATGGCCCCATTTGCTGCTGGCTGCCGCGGGAATTTCCGACGGCCACGGGCCCGCGGCTACGTCGAACCCGTCGTCTTCCACAAGGTACCGGCCGCCAGCGCCGCGAGGATTTCCTGCGTGTGCTGGCCGCGCACCGGCACCGGTCCGGGTTGCACGCGTCGACCGTCGAACCGCGGCGCGGGGCTGACCTCCAGCTCACCGTCGCGCTCGAAGTAGATCTCGCGCGCGACATTGTGCGGATGGTGCGCCGCTTCGTCGGGACTCAGCACCGGTCCGAAGCACGCGTCGGTGTTCTCCAGCAACGCGCACCATTCGGCGCGCGTCTTCGTTGCAAACAGCTGCGTGAACTGCGCGTGCAGTTCCGGCCAGCGCTTGCGGTCCCACTGATTCGCGAAGCGCGGATCATCCTGCAGGCCGAGCTTCTGCAGCAGCAGCGCATGGAACTGCGGTTCGATCGAGCCGAGCGTGACGAACTCGCCGTCGGCGCAGCGATAGGTGGCGTAGAAGTGCGAGCTGTCGTGGATGTTGTGGCCCTGCGGGTTGCCGACCAGGCCGGCCCATCGGGTCGACAGCGCGAGCTGCAGCATGTGCGCCGCACCGTCGACGATCGCCGCATCGACGATCGTGCCGCGTCCGCTCGAACGCGCATTCAGGATGCCGCAAAGGATGCCCACCGTGAGATACAACGCCCCGCCACCGATGTCGCCGACCTGCGTGATCAGCGTCGAGGGTGGATCGTTCGGGCCGCCGTTGTAGTACATGGCGCCGGCGAGCGAGAGGTAGTTGTTGTCGTGTCCGGCGGCCTGCGACAGCGGTCCGCGCTGACCCCAGCCGGTCATGCGCCCGTAGACGAGGCGCGGATTGCGCGCCTGGCACTCATCGGGCCCGAGACCGAGGCGCTCCATCACGCCGGGCAGCATGCCTACGATCATCGCATCGGCATTCTCGATCAGGCGCAGCACCGTGTCGCGGCCCGCGGGCGTGCGAATGTCGACGATGATCGAACGCTTGCCGCGATTGATGATGCTGCGGTTGGAACTCAGCCCCTTGATCGTCGACTCATCGCGCTCGACTGCGATCACGTCGGCGCCAAGGTCCGCCAGGTGCATGGCACAGAACGGCCCGGGGCCGATGCCGGCGATTTCGACGATTCTTGCTCCCGCGAGCACCGCTATTCCACGGTCACCGATTTCGCCAGGTTGCGCGGCTGATCAACATCCGTGCCACGCAGGATGGCGCAGTGATACGAGAGCAGTTGCAGGGGGATGCTGTACACGGCCGCTGCCTGGAAGTGGCTCACGTGCTTGGGCATCGTGATCACCGTCACGCCCTCGGAAGACTGCATGCCGGAGTCGGGATCGGCAAAGACATACAGCTCGCCGCCGCGCGCGCGAACTTCCTGCAGATTGGACTTGAGCTTTTCCAGCAGATCATTGTTCGGCGCCACGACGATGACGGGCATGTCGTCGTCGACCAGCGCGAGCGGGCCGTGTTTCAACTCGCCCGCCGCGTAGGCCTCGGCGTGGATGTACGAGATCTCTTTAAGCTTCAGTGCACCTTCCATCGCGATCGGATGCATCTGGCCGCGGCCCAGGAACAGGGCGTGGTGCTTGTCGGCGAAGCGCTTGGCGAGTTCCTTGATGGTCGGTTCGAGATGCAGCGTCTTTTCGATCAGCCCCGGAATTTCGATGAGGCGCTGCACGAGGCCGCGTTCGCGTTCCGGATCGGCGCCGTTGAACTTGGCAAGCGCCACTACCAGCATGCCGAGCGCGGCGAGCTGCGTGGTGAAGGCTTTGGTGGACGCCACGCCGATCTCCGGGCCCGCGCGCGTCAGCAACACGAGTTCGGATTCGCGTACCAGCGAGCTTTCCGGCACGTTGCAGATCGACAGCGATGAGAGATAGCCCGACTGCTTGGCCATGCGCAGCGCGGCGAGCGTGTCGGCCGTTTCGCCGGACTGCGAGATCGTGACGAACAACGTGTTCTTCGGCACGACGGGATTGCGATAGCGATACTCGCTCGCGATCTCGACCCAGCAGGGCAGGCGGGCGATCTGTTCGATGTAGTACTTGGCCACGGCGCCGGCGTGATAGCTCGTGCCGCAGGCGACGATCTGGACCGCCTCGGTGCGACGGAATATTTCCGAGGCCAGCGGACCGAACGCGGCTTCGAGCAGCTTGCCGCCGGCGACCCGTTCTTCGAGCGTCTGCGCGATGGCGCGCGGCTGCTCGAAGATTTCCTTCAGCATGAAGTGCGGATAGTCGCCCTTCTCCGCGGCGTCCGCCGACAGCGCGCTTTCGCGAACCGGCCGCTGTGCCGTGTTGCCTTCGCTGTCGAGCACACGAACGCCCTGCCGGCCGATCTCGGCGACATCGCCTTCTTCGAGGAAGATGAAATTGCGCGTGACGGGCAGCAGCGCCGAGACGTCCGAGGCCACGAAGTTTTCGTTCTTGCCGACCCCGATCACCACGGGACAACCGGCGCGCGCGAGGATGATCTTGTCCGGCGCATCTTCCGAAACGACGGCCAGCGCGTAGGCGCCTTCGAGTTCGGCGACCGTCGCGCGGACGGCGCGGAAGATATCGCCGAGCTTCTGCTTGTGATGATGAATGCGGTGCGCGATGACTTCGGTATCGGTCTCCGAGGTGAACGCGTAGCCGAGCTTCGTCAGTTCGTCGCGCAGCTCTTCGTGATTCTCGATGATGCCGTTGTGAACGATGGCAATGCCGTCGCGGGAGATGTGCGGGTGTGCATTGCGCTCGGACGGCACGCCGTGGGTTGCCCAGCGGGTGTGTGCAATGCCGAGGCGGCCTTCCGTCGGCGTTTCCGTGATCGCATCCTGCAGCATCTTCACCTTGCCGACCGTGCGCAGACGACGCAGATGTCCTTCTGCGTTCAGCACGGCGACGCCGGCAGAATCGTAGCCGCGATATTCGAGCCGCCGCAGGCCTTCGATGAGGATCGGGACGATGTTGCGATCAGCGATGGCGCCGACGATTCCGCACATGGATCAGGATTCCTGGACGTTGGGCTGTTGGCCGTGATCGAGCGTTCGTGCGCCGCTCCGAACCCGGATTCTACTCGGCAAACTACTCGTCAAATGGGAGGTATCGCACGACTTGGAAGGCCTCCACTTGACCCGAACCGGGACCTAGGTCTTCTTCTCGGGCCGCTTCCAGCCTTCGATGGTCACCTGGCGTGCCCGCGCGAGCGTGAGCTTGCTGTCCGGAGCATCGCGGGTAATGGTCGAACCGGCGCCTGTATTGGCGTTGGCGCCGATCTTCACCGGGGCCACCAGCATCGAGCCTGAGCCGATGAATGCACCGTCGCCGATCTCGGTGCGATGCTTGTTCACGCCGTCGTAATTTACGGTCACAGTGCCAGCACCGACATTGACCTTCCGGCCGACCGTCGCATCGCCGAGATAGGTCAGGTGATTGGCCTTGCTGCCGGCGCCGAGCTCGCTCTTCTTCACTTCCACGAAATTGCCGATGTGGACGTCCTCGTGCAGCACGGCGTCCGGGCGCAGGCGGGCGAACGGTCCGATGGAATTGCGCGGGCCGATGTTCGCCCGGTCGATGACGCAGTTCGGATGGATTTCCGTGTCCGCATCGATGCGGCAATCCTTGAGATAGTTGTTCGGCCCGATGCGGACACGGTCGCCGAGATGGACGTTGCCGACCAGCACCGCATTCACGTCGATGAATACGTCCCGCCCGACGGTGACGTTGCCGCGGATGTCGATGCGCGCCGGATCAGCGAGCGTCACACCCTGCAGCATGAGCTGCGTGGCGCGTTCTGCGCGCAGTGCGGCCTCGAGCTGCGCGAGCTGCACCTTGTCGTTGACGCCCAGCACTTCCGTTTCCGTGCCCGCCACGACCGCGCCGATCTTCATGCCGTCGCGCACTGCCATGACGATGACATCGGTCAGGTAGTACTCGCCCTGGGCATTGTCGTTCTTCAATGCCGCGAGCCATTTGCGCAACGAGGCGGCGGGCATCGCCATGAGGCCGGTGTTGCCTTCGTTGATGGCGCGTTCCTTGGTGTTCGCATCCTTCTGTTCGACGATGCGCACGACGTTGCCTGCGCCGTCGCGCACGACGCGGCCGTAGCCGGTGGGATCCGACAGCATGACGGTCAGCAGGCCGAGCGACTTCTGGTCGCAACGTTCGAGCAGCTGTTCCAGCGATGTTTTGCGGATCAACGGCACATCGCCGTAGAGAATCAGCACGCGATGATCGTCAGGGATGTGCGGCATCGCCTGGGCAACGGCATGGCCGGTGCCGAGCTGCTCGGCTTGCAGCACCCAGTTGACCGGTTCCTTCGAGAGCCGTTCGCGGACCAGGTCGCCGCCATGGCCGTAAACCACGTGAATGGCATCGGCGCCGAGCGACTTCGCCGTATCGAGGACATGCGACAGCAATGCATGACCCGCCAAAGGTTGCAGCACCTTCGGCAGGTCGGACTTCATTCGCTTTCCCTGGCCGGCGGCGAGGATGACGACGGAGAGTGGTGAAGACATATGCGAGGTCCGGGACTCGGGTCAGGACATATCAGTATCGGCGGTGCATGAAACAAAATGCGCCCCGAAGGGCGCATTCTGCAATCTTTTCCAAGCCTGCGGCCCGCCGCCGGCTACTGCTTTATCTTCCGCAGCTTCTCCAGCATCTTGAGCTGCGCAGCCGCACGCAGCAGTTCAGCCTGCGCCTTGGCGCTGTCGATGGTATCGCCGCGATTCCGCAGCGCTTCTTCGGCCGCCTGCTTGGCGCTCAGCGCAGCTGCTTCGTCCAGATCCTTCGCGCGCAGTGCCGTGTCGGCGAGAACCGTCACGACGTGCGGCTGAATTTCGATCGCGCCACCCGACACATAGAAGAACTGCTCATCGCCGGCAGCAGTCTGCACGCGAACTTCGCCCGGCTTGAGCGTCGTCAGCAGCGGCGCGTGACGGGGCGCGATACCGATCTCGCCCATCACGGCCGGCGCGAACACCATCGAGGCCTCGCCGGAGAAGATCTCGCCTTCGGCGCTGACGATGTCGACATGAATTGTGGCCATATCTCTTCCTGGCTAGCGACTGACAGCGAGCCGCTGCATTACTGCAGCGTCTTCGCCTTCTCGACCGCTTCTTCGATCGTGCCGACCATGTAGAACGCCTGCTCCGGCAGCGCGTCGTATTCGCCGGCGAGGATGGCCTTGAAGCTGCGGATCGTTTCCTTCAGCGGGACCAGCTTGCCGGGGTTGCCGGTGAACACTTCGGCGACGTGGAACGGCTGCGACAGGAAGCGCTGGATCTTGCGGGCGCGGGACACGGTCAGCTTGTCCTCTTCCGACAGTTCGTCCATGCCCAGGATCGCGATGATGTCCTGCAGTTCCTTGTAACGCTGCAGCACGGCCTGCACGCCGCGAGCGACGTTGTAGTGTTCCTCGCCGATGACCAGCGGATCGAGCTGACGGCTGGTGGAATCGAGCGGGTTCACGGCCGGGAAGATACCCAGCGCGGCGATCTGACGATCGAGCACGACGGTCGCGTCGAGGTGGGCGAAGGTCGTGGCCGGCGACGGGTCGGTCAAGTCGTCGGCCGGAACGTACACGGCCTGGATCGAGGTGATCGAACCGGTCTTGGTCGAGGTGATGCGCTCCTGCAGCACGCCCATTTCTTCAGCCAGCGTCGGCTGGTAACCCACGGCCGACGGCATACGGCCGAGCAGCGCGGACACTTCGGTGCCGGCCAGCGTGTAGCGGTAGATGTTGTCGATGAACAGCAGCACGTCGCGGCCCTTGCCCTGCTCGTTCTTTTCGTCGCGGAAGTATTCGGCCATGGTGAGGCCCGTGAGCGCGACGCGCAGGCGGTTGCCCGGCGGCTCGTTCATCTGGCCGTACACCATCGCCACCTTCGATTCCGGCAGGTTCTGCAGGTTGATGACGCCGGCTTCCGACATCTCGTGATAGAAGTCGTTGCCTTCGCGGGTACGTTCACCGACGCCGGCGAACACGGACAGACCCGAGTGCGCCTTCGCGATGTTGTTGATCAGTTCGAGCATCGTGACGGTCTTGCCCACGCCGGCGCCGCCGAACAGGCCGATCTTGCCGCCCTTGGCGAACGGCACGAGCAGATCGATGACCTTGATGCCGGTTTCGAGCAGATCCTGGCCGCCGGCCTGTTCGTCATACGACGGCGCGGCGCGGTGAATCGGCCAGTAGGTGTCGGCCTTGACCGGACCGCGTTCATCCTGCGGATCGCCGAGCACGTCCATGATGCGACCGAGCGTCGCCTTGCCGACCGGCACGGAAATCGGCGCGCCCGTGGCCTTGACCTTGAGGCCGCGCTGCAAGCCTTCCGATACGCCCATGGCGATCGTGCGCACGACGCCGTCGCCGAGCTGCTGCTGCACTTCGAGCGTGAGATTGCCCTCTTCGAGCTTCAGCGCTTCATACACTTTCGGGATGTGCTCGCGTGGGAACTCCACGTCGATGACAGCACCGATGATCTGCACAATCTTGCCGGTAGACATTTGCTCGTTCCTCGCAGGGAAGCTGGGAAGCTGCTAGCCGTGAGCCAGAGCGCTTCCGCGCCAATCACTGCACTTATCAATTGCCCGATAACGATTCCAGAATTCTTCATCTGGCCAGCAGCTCATTGCCCGCTGCTCGCCGCTCGATCTCACACCGCCGCCGCGCCGCCCACGATTTCGCTGATTTCCTTCGTGATCGCGGCCTGACGGGCCTTGTTGTAGATCAACTGAAGTTCTTCGATCAGCTTGCCGGCGTTGTCGGTCGCGCTCTGCATGGCGACCATGCGCGCAGCCATTTCGCAGGCGACGTTTTCGACGGCGCCCTGGTAGACCTGCGACTCGATGTAGCGCATCAGCACGCCGTCCAGCAGTTCGGCCGCCGACGGCTCGTAGATGTAATCCCACAGCTTCTGCAGCTTGCTCTCGTCCGACTCGTCCGCAGCCACCGGCAGCAGCTGACGCACCGTCGGCTTCTGGGTCATGGTGTTGACGAGCACGTTGTTCACGACGTACAGGCGATCGAGCTTGCCGTCGCGATACAGATCGAGCATGACTTTCACGGTGCCGATCAGATCGGCGACATGCGGGCGATCGCCGAGATGCGTCACGGTTGCCAGCGTCTTCACGTTGCTCAGGCGCTTGAAGAAGTTCACGCCCTTCGCACCGATGAGACACGTCGACACCTCGGCGCCCTGCTTCTGCCAGTCGCGAATGGCCGCCAGCGTCGTCTTGAACAGGTTGACGTTGAGGCCGCCGCACAGGCCGCGATCCGTACTGATGATGATGAAGCCAACCGCCTTCGCCGGCCGTTCCACCATGAACGGATGCTTGTAATCCGGATTGGCGTGGCGCAGGTGGCCGATCACGCGACGGATCTTTTCCGAATACGGACGCGTCGCACTCATGCGCTCCTGCGCACGACGCATCTTGCTCGCCGCGACCATCTTCATGGCCTTGGTGATCTTCTGCGTGCTCTTGAAGCTCGCGATCTTGATGCGGATTTCTTTGATGCTGGGCATTGAGCTTCGCTCTCAGGGCTACTGGCGGCTGGCTACTGGCGGCTGGCCAGAGCAGGATCTGTCTTCGTGCCGGCCAGTCGCCAGCAGCCAGTTGCCGATCGCCATCTTCAATACGTTCCCGTCGCCACGAACTCTTCGCAGAGCTTCTTCAGGCCCGCCTCGACATCCTTCGTCAGTTCCGGCTTCGCATCGATGCCGTCGATCAACTGCTTGTAGTTGGTCTTGGCGAAAGCCTGCAGGGCCGCTTCGAAGGCGCCGACCTTCTTCAGCTCGACCTTGTCGAGGAAGCCGTTGTTCACGGCGTAGAGCGACAGGGCCATTTCCGCGACCGACATCGGCGAGTACTGCTTCTGCTTCATCAGCTCGGTGGTGCGCTGGCCGCGCTCGAGCTGGCTGCGGGTCGCCTGGTCGAGGTCGGAGGCGAACTGTGAGAAGGCCGCGAGTTCGCGGTACTGCGCGAGCGCCAGACGGATACCGCCGCCGAGCTTCTTGATGATGCCCGTCTGCGCCGAACCGCCGACGCGCGACACCGAGATGCCGGCGTTCATGGCGGGACGGATTCCGGCGTTGAACAGATCGCCTTCGAGGAAGATCTGACCGTCGGTGATCGAGATCACGTTGGTCGGCACGAAGGCCGTCACGTCACCGGCCTGGGTTTCGATGATCGGCAGGCCCGTGAGCGAACCGGTCTTGCCCTTCACGCGGCCGTTGGTCTTCTTCTCCACGTACTCTTCGTTGACGCGAGCCGAACGCTCGAGCAGGCGCGAGTGCAGGTAGAAGACGTCGCCCGGATAGGCTTCGCGGCCCGGCGGACGGCGCAGCAGCAGCGAGATCTGGCGATAGGCCCACGCCTGCTTGGTCAGGTCGTCATAGATGATGAGCGCGTCTTCGCCCTGATCCATGAAGTACTCGCCCATCGTGCAGCCCGCATAGGGAGCGAGGTACTGCAGCGAGGCGGGCGTCGAAGCGGAAGCGGCCACGATGATCGTGTGCTTCATCGCATCGTGCTCTTCGAGCTTGCGCACGACGTTGGCGATCGACGACTGCTTCTGGCCGATGGCGACGTAAATGCACTTAATGCCGGAGTTCTTCTGGTTGATGATCGTGTCGATGGCGAGCGCGGTCTTGCCGGTCTGGCGGTCGCCGATGATCAGTTCGCGCTGGCCGCGGCCGACCGGGACCATCGAGTCGACGGCCTTGTAGCCCGTCTGCACCGGCTGGTTGACCGACTTGCGGAACACGACGCCCGGCGCAACGCGCTCGATCGGCGCCTTCTGGGTCGTCGCGATCGGGCCCTTGCCGTCGATCGGATTGCCGAGCGCGTCGACGACGCGGCCGAGCAGCGCTTCGCCGACCGGCACTTCGAGAATGCGGCCGGTGGTCTTGACCGTGGCGCCTTCGGCGATGTGCTTGTACTCGCCGAGCACGACGGCGCCGACCGAATCCTGTTCCAGGTTCAGCGCGAGGCCCGTGCTGCCGCCGGGGAATTCGAGCATTTCGCCGTACTTCACGTCGGCGAGACCGTGGATGCGCACGATGCCGTCCGTCACGGTCACGACCGTGCCGACGTTGCGCTCTTCGGTCGCACTCGCGAACTTCTCGATGCGCGACTTGATCAGATCGCTGATTTCAGATGCCTTGATGGACATTACCGTTACCTCGGCTACAGGCGACGGGCTACGGGCGACAGCCGGAACCCAACACGATGTGCCTGACCAACCAAATTGTGATTCAAAAACCTTCTGGCCGTGGCCTGCAGCCCGTAGCCCGTTGTCTAGTGCGCCAGTTCGCTGGCCAGCCGATCGAGACCCGACTTCAGCGACCCGTCGATGACCAGGTCGCCCGAGCGCACGATGGCGCCACCGAGCAACGAGGCATCGACGTCGCAATGCAGACGAATCTCACGCTTCATGCGCTTGCGCAGCGCAGCCGACAGACGCTCGCGCTGTGCATCGCTCAGTGCCACGGCCGACGTGATCTGCACATCGGCGATGTTCTCGACTTCCGCACGCAGGGTTTCGTAGATCGCCGCGATCTCGGGCAGCAGGCCCAGACGGCGGTTCTGCGCCAGCGTGTCGAGGAAGTTCTTGCCGTGCTCGTCGAGCGTCACTCCGCTCGCTTCGCCGACCAGATCGACCAGCTGCGAGGGCGTGAGGCGCGGGCTCGACAGCAACCGCGCGACGCGCTCATCCGCAACGACCGTTGAGCCGTTGCCCAGCAGCTCCGACCACTTCGCAAAGGCCTTGTGCTCCTGCGCATACGCGAACGCGGCGCGGGCATAGGGCCGGGCGATTGTGATTTTCTCAGCCATCGATGCTCCGGTGCGTCAACCGCGCTCGATTTCGAGCGCCAGCTTGTCGAGCAGGTCCGCGTGGGTCTTCGCGTCGATCTCGCGACCCAGCAGCTTGCTGGCGCCGCTCACCGCGATGGCCGCCACCTGCTGGCTGAGCTCGGCACGGGCGCGGTTCGAATCGAGTTCGACCTGCTCGCGGGCAGCGCCGATCAGACGCTGGCCTTCCGCGATCGCCGTACCGCGCGCTTCCTCGACGAGTTCATTCGAGCGGCGGTTCGCCTGCTCGATGATCTTGCTCGCCTGGGCATGCGCTTCCTTCAGCACGACCGTGGCGCTCGCCTTGGCTTCGGCGAGGCTCTTGTCCGCTTTTTCTGCGGACGCGAGACCTTCGGCGATTTTCTTGCGGCGTTCGTCGATGGCTGCGATCAGCGGCGGCCAGATGAACTTCATCGTCACCCAGGACAGGACGAAGAACACCGCCAGCTGCACGAACAGTGTTGCGTTCAGATTCATGGAAGTAACTGCCTAAACTGCAATCGACCTGCGTTCAAGCGCGCTCGCTTGCGCGGCGCGCCCAAGTGACTTCAACCCGCGAACGGATTGGCAGTCGCGAACCACAGCGCGATACCGACGCCGATGATGAACGACGCGTCGATGAGGCCGAGGAGCAGGAAGACCTTGGTCTGCAGCACGTTCATGAGTTCAGGCTGGCGAGCCGACGACTCGATGTACTTGGCAGCCATGATGCCGACGCCGATGCACGCGCCCAGCGCGCCGATGCCGATGATCAAACCGCAAGCCAGGGCGACAAATGCTACGTCTGTCATGAGAGTTCTCCGGAAAAAACCAAACCAACTAAACGATCAGTGAAGAAACGAAACCTTAGTGATGCTCGTGCGCCTGGCCGACATAGGCCAGCGTAAGCATCATGAAAATGAACGCCTGCAGCAGCACGATCAGGATGTGGAAGATCGCCCACACGGAACCCATGATCAGGTGCCCGGCCATACCCAGCACGGTGGCCGTGCCACCGAGTCCGGCAATGAGGAAGAAGATAAGCTCGCCGGCGTACATGTTGCCGAAGAGACGCATGCCGTGAGAGAGCGTCTGGCCAACGTACTCGATCGCGGTGAACAGGGCGTTGACCACGGCCAGCACGATCGCGCCGAGCCACGTGAGTGGATTCGCCGTGATCTTGACCATGCCGAACGGCGCCGTGACCCACTGATGCAGCCAACCGCCGATGCCCTTGACCTTGATGTTGTAGAAGACCACCAGCAGCAGCACCGCGATAGCCATTCCGAACGTGCCATTCAAGTCAGCCGTCGGCAGGGGCCGCAGGTAATCGATATGGAATATGTTGTGGGCGATCCAGGGCAGCAGATCGACCGGAAGCAGGTCGATGGCATTCATCAGGGCAACCCAGACGAACACGGAAAGAGCCAGCGGCGCGATGTAGGTCAGCTTGCCGTGAACCATCCCCTTGGCCTGTTCTTCGACGAACTCGACCAGCATTTCAACGAATGCCTGGAAGCGGCCCGGCACACCCGCCGTTGAACGACGCGCCGCGAAATAGAACGGGATCAGGAAGAGCAAGCCGCAGAGAATCGAAAAGAAAATCGTATCGAGATGCAGGACGTTGATGTCGAAGAGGCCGTGCTGGACCTTGTTAGCGAGATAGGTCAGGTGATGGGAGATATAGCCGGACATTCCGCCGGATTCGTGCCCGCCCTCACTTGCCATCAAGAATCTCTGCATGATTTACCCTTTCCCCGATCCGTTGCCGGCCGTGCCAGCGGCCGACTTGCGCTGCGATTTGGCGAAGGCCAGCGAGGCCCAGTACGCCAACAGCGCTCCGAACAATCCTGCGATCAATCCCAGCGGCGCCATCGCTTTCGAGCGAAAGGCGATCACCAGCAATCCCAGCGTGAGAACCAGCTTCACCAGCCAGGCCACCACGAAACTCGCGGCGCTCAGACCGGCACCGTGATTCAGGCTGTGCCGGAACAGCGTGAAGGCCATGTAGGCCGTCCACAGCGATCCGATACCGCCGCCCACCAGCACTGACCATCCGGCTCGCCCGCCGAACGCCATGCCGCCGATGGCTGCCATCACGACGATCCAGATCAACTGCCACTGCAGGATCTTCACGGACTGGCGGGCTGCATTGCCCAGCGAGTTGCTGCTCACGACCTTGCCCTGAGCATCTCTACGGACACCGCCTCGGCCAGTACGCCCATCCGATCGACGGACAACAAAAATGCCACTGCGTTGACCGACCAGTCGGCGACGTGTGGCATTACGACAAACCCACCCCGACCGCATTTCTGCCCGGCCGGAAAAGGCGGCGGATTATACGCAGCGTTTTGCAGTGCTTCAAGAAATCGTAAGGTGCTTTTCGCGACAAAGACGCGGCGCTGCTGTCGTCCGCTGTGCGATTTCGGCAAAGCGCGTAACTACCAGACGCGTAAGGAAAAACAGCAGCGACGAATCGACAGCGGCTACAGGCGGTAGCTGAGCTTGATCAGAAACTGGTCTGCGTCGCGGACCTCGCCCATGTCTTTGAAGAGCTGCGCCACTTCGCGGTCGTCATCGTTCAACAGATCGAATCCGCCGCGGGCATACACCACATAAAGATCGGACTGCGGCGCAAGCGAATAGCGATAGCGCAATTGAATGCCGAGATTGTTCACCGTGAACGGTTCGAGCGCGACCGGAACGGGATGCAAACGGCCATCGACATCGTTCTGCCAGGCCTGCCGCGGCTCGGCGGAAATGCCGATCCACTGCCAGCGCAGCCGCAATTCGTGGCGCGGCGCGGGAATCCAGTCGAGCCGGAAATCGAGATCGAGGCGCGGTGCCCGGTAGGTGCCGAAATCATTGTCCTGTTGCCACAGCAGCCACTCGTCTGCGTACTGCGGCCGCAGATCGAGCCGCAGCGTGAGCTGTTCGACCGGGTACCACAGCCCCGTGAACTGCAGCCAGCCCGAGTAATCCTCGATGCCCTGCGGGAACAGGTAGCCGCTGAAGATGAACTGCCAGTCGCCGAAGCGCGGCGAGGTGAAATCGGCGTAGGCGCTGTACCGCGTGTCGAACCGCACCGGTCCGTTGCCGCGCGAAATCAGATCGTCGACGCCGTTTGGAATCAGGCGCAGCCGTTCGTAGGCGAGCCAGCCGCTGCGGTAGTTCACCTGCCGCAGCAGCTCGATGTTGGATTGCAGGCGCTCGCCCGCGTCGTTCTCGCGGTACTGCAGGGTCAGTTGCTGGCTTTCGCCGCTGACGCGACCGCCGTCCTTGCCGATCCGCCGCAGCGTCGTCCATTCGACCTGGCGCAGCGAGTTGCGCTCCATGTAGCCCAGGTCGTTGAGATCGAAGTCGTCGTCGATGGTCAGCAGCGTCAGCGAATGCGACAGCGGTGCGGAACGATTGAAGTCCGCCCGCAGCCACGCTTCGTATCCCGCTGCGCGCGCTGCGCCCGTGTCGATGTCGCTGCGGATCAGCTGTCCGGCGAAGCGCCACCAGTCGTTGGGCGTGAGATCGAAGTCGAGCGCATTGACCGCGGCGTGACGATCGAGGAACGGACGATCGGTCCAGCTGCCGAGATAGCCGACGCGGCCCGTCGGCAGCGTGAATCGCAGGCGCGCGGCGCCGAACAGACGCCCCAGGTCTTCGTCGTATTCGTCCTCCTGCGCAACGAAGGCGCCGTAGTCGAACGAGCCGGCACTGCCCGAGATCTTCAGCGCCGCGTCGATATCGCTGGAGCCGGCACTGCCGTCGTCCGGCGCCGCGCCCACCCGGCGTGTATAGATGAGCTGGCCGTTGGCCGGCGTGGCGAGCGCGAACAAGTTCTGGTTTTCGGTGAAGAAGGGACGCTTGTCCGTGAACACGGTTTCGATCGCCGAGAAGTCGACCACCAGTTCGTCGCTTTCGACCTGGCCGAAATCGGGATTCAACGTGGCGGTAAGCCAGAAATTCGGCGTCGGCTTCCAGCTCACGTCGACGCCCACCTTGCCTTCGAGCGTGGGCTCCAGGTTGTTCCTGATGACGCTCGCATACGGCACGACGTCGAGTGCCGGCGCCGCGCTGAACTGCGCCACCTCGATGCGGCGGAAGTCCGCGAGAAACGCCGGCGAATCGTCGGAAATCCCGGGACAGGCGAAGCGCTCGTTGCGATCGAACAGATAGCGCGACGCATACACGCCGATTTCGCGCATCGGCTTGCTGGTGGGCCGCATGTTCACGGCGTGCCACGGCACGAGGATTTCCACGAACCACTGGTCCGGCGTTTCGCGAACCTGGCTGCGCCACTCGCCGTCCCAGTCGCGGCTGAACTTGTTCTCGTTCGTGAGCGTGCCGTCGCGCACGCCGCCGCCGAGGCCGACGGAGAATTCGTATCCGACCTGCCCGGTCGCATCGAAGTCGATCAGCAGGCGGACCGAATCGCCGGGGAACGTTTCGGCATCGCGCGGCGTGCGCGGCTTGACGCGTCGCGCGCCGGCCGGCTGATCCAGGGTGAATGCGGCCGCAAGCCCCTCGGGCGTCGCGACGATCCGTACGTCACTGCGATAGCGCGGTATGTCGCGCGCGAACGGCTCGATGCGATACCACTGGCCGCAATCGACGGCCTGCTGCCATTCGGGTTCGTCGAACCGGCCATCGACGTCGATGGCACCTCGCGCGATCACCGGCAGGAGCAGCACTGTATACAGTGCTGCGGCGGCGCAAGAAGTCTTTCGTATTGTCGTACGGGGAGGCGCGATGTCGTTCAACCGCGCGGGCGGCATTGCGGGAATGCTTCCATGCAGGCGTTGCTCATCCGTGCGTCCTCGGCGTCAGCGAATGTGGCCGATGATACCGTCGAGTTCATCGAGCGAGTGATAGGTGATCACCAGCTTTCCCTTGCCTGAGCCGGAATGCTGCACCTGCACCCTGGCGCCGAGCTTTTCCGACAGATCGCTTTCGAGCTTGCGGACATTCGGATCGGCCTTCGGTGCCGGCGTCGATTCCTGCGGACCGGCGAGCATGCGGCGCACGAGCGCCTCGGTTTCGCGCACCGAGAGCTTTTTCTTCGCCACCTGCGCCGCGACTTCCGCCTGCTGGCGCTGGTTCTCCAGGCCCAGCAACGCGCGCGCATGGCCCATTTCCAGTTCGCCGCGTTCGACGAAGCCCTTTGCTTCATCGCACAGATCGAGCAGCCGCAGCAGATTCGATACAGTGGCGCGCGAGCGGCCCACCGCTTCGGCGGCGGTGGCATGCGTCATCTCGAATTCGGAAATCAGCCGCTGCAGCGCCCGCGCCTCTTCCAGCGGATTCAGGTTCTCGCGCTGGATGTTCTCGATGAGCGCCATCGCCACCGCGGCCTCATCCGCAACGCGGCGCACGATCGCGGGAATTTCGTGAAGGCCGGCGAGCTGCGCCGCACGCCAGCGGCGTTCGCCGGCGATGATTTCGTAGCGTCGCGGCTGGCCCGCCGGCGCATCGCCCAGCGGTCGCACGAGAATCGGCTGGATCAGTCCCTGTGCCTTGATCGAATCCGCCAGCTCCTGCAGCGTGTCGGTGTGCATGTCGATGCGCGGCTGATATTTGCCGCGCTGAAGCAGATCGACCGGCAGCTTGAGCAACTCTTCATCGGGACGCAGCTGCGCTACGGCGGAAGTGCCGCTATCGACGGGCGCCGGTTGACCGAGCAATGCGCCGAGTCCGCGTCCGAGGCTGGGGCGTTTGGTGGACATTCGTTTAAAAGGCCGACTGGCAACGGGCACCTGGCAACTGGCCAGAACAGATCCCGGACGGGAACACGTGGGCCTTCCGGCCAGCAGCCACTCTCACGTTCCCACCGCATCCGCCGTCGGCGCCATCGGCTCGCCTTCGGCGCGGCGGATCATTTCGCCGGCGAGCGCGAGGTAGGCCAGCGCGCCGCGGGACTCGCGATCGAAATACAGCGCGGGCTTGCCAAAGCTCGGGGCCTCGGCGAGACGCACGTTGCGCGGAATGATGGTGCGGAAGACGCGACCGGGGAAATGCTCCATGAGCTGCGCCGAGACTTCGTTGGCGAGGTTGTTTCGCGGATCGAACATGGTGCGCAGGATGCCGTGGATCTCCAGCTGCGGATTCGGGCCGGCCTTGATCTGGTCGATGGTGCCGACGAGCGCGGTGAGACCTTCGAGCGCGTAGTACTCGCACTGCATCGGGATCAGCACGCCGTCGGCCGCGACCAGCGCATTGACCGTCAGCATGTTGAGCGAAGGCGGGCAGTCGATCAGCACGATGTCGAACTGGTCCAGCACCGGCTGCAATGCATTGCGCAGGCGCGATTCGCAGCCCGGCTTGCCCATCAGCTCCACTTCGGCGGCCACCAGGTCCTGATTGGCCGGCAGCAGTTTGAAATCGGAATAGTCGACCGACAGCAGCGCCGAGGCGAGATCGCAATCGCCCAGCAGCACGTCGGTGGTCGTGCGCTGCACCGTGCGCTTGTCGACGCCGCAGCCCATCGTCGCATTGCCCTGCGGATCGCAATCGATCAGCAGCACGCGCCGCTTCGTCGCCGCCAGCGACGCGGCGAGATTCACGCTCGTCGTCGTCTTGCCGACGCCGCCTTTCTGATTGGTGATGGCGAGAATGCGGTGCATGAGAAGAGGCCGACTGGTCTACTGGCGACTGGCCACTGGCCAGAGCGGAATGGCGATGCAAGTCATGCAACTGGCCCTCGATTGGCCGGAGAATCCAAGGACGTGAATCTGATCGATACTGGACTCTTCTCTGGCCAGAGACCAGTAGCCAGTTTGCCAGCGGCCCGCATGATCGCTAGACGCGATCGTGCGACCGGCAGATTTCCACAAGATGGCGCTCTTCGTCCAGACCGGGAACGTCAAGTCGATGGATCGCCGCGAGTTTCCAGCCGTTGGGAAGTTTCTTGACTTCGTCTTCGGGGAATTTCCCTTTCATGGCGAGCAGTCGCCCGCCGCCGACAGCGAGATGCCCGGCCCATTTGACGAACTGCTCGACGGGCCCCACGGCGCGCGAAACGACGATGTCGAAGCGTTCGTCGGGACGAAAAGCTTCGGCACGCGTGTGAACGGTGACGATGTTGCGCAGTTCGAGCAGCTGCGCCACGTGATCGATGAACTTGAGTTTCTTCGCCGTGGAATCGACCAGCGTGAACTGCCGCTCCGGATTCACGATGGCGAGCGGAATGCCGGGAAATCCCGCACCGGTGCCGATGTCGCACACGCGCGATCCGCGCAGGAAGGACTGGATCGACAGGCTGTCGAGCAGATGCTTGGTGATCTGCGCCGATCGCTCACGGATCGCCGTGAGGTTCATGCGCTGATTCCAGTCGTCGAGTTCGTCCAGCACGCGCAGCAGCTTCGCTGCTTGATCAGCGCTCAGTGCGATGCCGAGCTTTGCCGCGCTTTCGACGAGAGTGGGACTCATTAGAGAGGCAGGGAGAGCGAACTCTCATCCCCCTGTAGGTCAGGCTTTAGCCTGACACTGCCGCAGGCCGGCTGAAGCCGGCCCCACAGGAAGAAGGATGAGTCACTTCTTCGCGCACTTGCCTTCGAGACGTATGTGCCGGGTATCGCACAGCCCCGTCTGCTGCGAGAAGAAATGCGCGATGGCTTCGAAGTCCTTTTCATCCACGCCCGCGATGATGCCGGCCATGATCGCGTTCTTGCGCTTGCCGCTCTTGTAGTCCTTGAGCGCGTGCACGATGTAGTCCGCGTACTGGCCCGCCAGTGCGGGGTAGTCGTCCGACAGGGCCTTGGCACCGTTGGCGCCATGGCACTGCACGCAGGTCTGGGTCGCCGCGGGCGGCGTGCCGACGACTTCGGCGTCCGGGTTGACGCCTTCGGCATGCAGGAAGGCCGCGATGTCTTCGCGATCCTGGGCGTTGAGCGAGCTGGCTTGCGCGTGCATGGTCGGATGCGGACGTTCGCCGGAGGCGTATTCCGCCAGGGCCACCGTCAGGTACTTCAGGTTCTGGTTGCCGAGGCGCGGGACGTTGTACTCGGGCCAGACGTTCTTGTAGTTGGGAACCCCGTGGCAGCCGTGGCAGGTGTAGGCGAGCTTCTTGCCATTCTCGGCATTGCCCTCGGCAGCGGCACCGGTGCTCGTGGCGATGGCGATTGCACCCAGGCCGAGCGCCAGCAGGGTCGGTCGAAACTTCATTCCTCGTCTCCGCACGTTCTTGGCAAATTCGTACGCTGCCGGCTCGAGGCCAGAGGGGTGCCGGTCAGCGGGGGGGCGCAATGGTAGCCCGCGCTATTGTTGATGAATAGCGCCAATTCACGGGTTTGGGTCAGGTTTCCCATGAATCCTGCAGGTTGCGGCTCACATCCGCGGGGTGGCTCGGCTATACTTTTCGCGCCCCGAGGCTCCGCCCCGGCGCCACTCCCCGCCCGCTTTGAGGTTTCCATGGCTCGCATCACTGTCGAAGACTGTCTGCAACACGTCCCGAATCTGTTCCAGCTGGTCATGGTTGCGGCGAAACGCTCGCGCAAACTGGCCAATGGCGCCGAGCCGACCGTGGATGCGGAGAACGACAAGATGACGGTCGTGGCCCTGCGCGAAATCGCCGCCGGTCATATTGGTCCGGAAATTCTGGAAGAGGTCGAACAGCGACCGGTTCCGGAAATGATGCCGGACGCGGACATGATGATGTCCGGCGAGCTGCGCGCACCGCACCTCGGGCTGGGGGACTAAACCCGCAGCGGATCCTCCTCGCCCGTCATGGACTATGCGTCTTCCATTCTGAGTCTGCTGCCGACCGGAAGACGCTCGATAGGCGTCACGCAGCTTCTCAACAAGCTCGAAACCTACCTGCCGCCGGCCCAGGTCGACCGGGTCCGCGATGCGTATGAATTCGGCGCCGAGGCCCACCAGGGTCAGAAGCGCCTGAGCGGCGAACCGTACATCGCCCACCCGGTGGCGGTCGCCGACATCCTGGCCGACCTGCACCTCGACGCGCAGACCATCGTCGCCGCCATCCTGCACGACGTCATCGAGGACACGGCGAGCTCGAAGGAAGAGATCGCCGAGCGCTTCGGCGCCGAAGTGGCCGAACTGGTCGACGGCGTTTCCAAACTCGACCAGATCCAGTTCCGCAGCCGCGCCGAGGCGCAGGCCGAATCCTTCCGCAAGATGCTGCTGGCCATGGTGCGCGACATCCGCGTCGTCATGGTCAAGCTGGCCGATCGCACGCACAACATGCGCACGCTCGGCGCCATGCCGCCGGCGAAGCGCCGCACCATCGCGCGCGAGACGCTGGAGATCTACGCGCCGATCGCCAATCGCCTCGGCATTCATTCGGTGAAGTCGGAACTGGAAGATCTCGGGTTCAAATCCCTGTATCCGGGCCGCTACCGCATCATCGAGCGCGCACTGAAAAAGGCGCGCGGCAACCAGAAGCAGTTCGTCGGCAAGATCGCCGACAACCTGCGCAGCGGCCTGGAGAAGGCCGGCATCAAGGGTCGCGTCGAAGGACGCGAAAAGCATCTCTACAGCGTCTATCAGAAAATGCGCCGCAAGCGCGCGCCGCTGACTTCCATCGTCGACGTGTTCGGTTTCCGCATCGTCGTCGACAGCGTCGACACCTGCTATCGCGCGCTCGGGCTGGTGCACGGGCTGTATCGCCCGATGCCCGGACGCTTCAAGGACTACATCGCGATTCCGCGCGTCAACGGCTATCAGTCATTGCACACGACGCTGTTCGGCCCGAACGGCATGCCGATCGAAGTGCAGATCCGCACCGAAGAAATGAACCGCGTTGCCGAATCGGGCATCGCCGCGCACTGGCAATACAAGAACAGCGAAGACCAGGGACGCGCCTATCGCGACCGCGCCAGCGAATGGCTGCAGCAGCTGATGGAAATCCAGCACGGCGGCAATTCCGAAGAATTCATGGAGAGCGTGAAGGTCGACCTGTTCCCGGACAAGGTCTACGTGTTCACGCCGCGCGGCGAAATCCGCCGCCTGCCGCGCAACGCCACCGCCGTGGATTTCGCGTACAGCGTGCACACCGACATCGGCAATCACTGCGTCGCGGCGAAGGTGGATCGACGGCTCGTACCGCTGCGCACGCCGCTGCGCAACGGCCAGACCGTGGAAATCATCACCGCGAAGGGCGCGACGCCGAATCCGGCCTGGGTGAACTTCGTCGTCACCGCCAAGGCGCGCGCGGCCATTCGTCACTATCTCAAGAGTCTCAAGCACTCCGAAGCCGTCGAACTCGGCAAGCGCCTGCTCAACCAGGCGCTCAGCGATCTCGGTCTCGCGCTCAAGAAGATCCCGGACGAGCGCGTGCAGTCCGCGGCCACCGAACTCAATCTCAAGAGCGCCGAAGAACTGTTCGAACGCATCGGACTCGGCGAACGCCTCGCGCCGCTGGTCGCGCGACGTCTGCTGCCCGCAGACACCGCCGCGCCCGCCGAACCCGTGCCGCAGTCCGGGCCGCTGGCGATCGCCGGCACCGAAGGCATGGTCGTCAGCTACGCGCGCTGCTGCTTCCCGATCCCGAACGATCCGATCATGGCGTATCTGTCCAGCGGCCGCGGCGTCGTGATCCACCGCGAGGTCTGCGGCAACCTGCGCAACTACCGCAAGCAGCCCGACAAGTGGCTGTCCGTGTCGTGGCAGCCGAATCTCGATCGCCTGTTCAACGTCGAGATCCGCATCGATGTCAGCAATCGCATGGGCGCGCTCGCCGCCATTGCGTCCAACATCGCCTCGACCGACACCAACATCGAACACGTCGCCGTCGATGAGCGCGATGGCGATGCCTCGACGCTGGTGTTCGACCTGCAGGTCAAGAACCGCAAGCACCTGGCGAGCGTCATCAAGAATCTGCGCAAGATGCCGGAAGTGATGCGCGTTACGCGAGTGCTGGCGTAACGTCAGCCAGTCCCCTTCTTCGAGGTTCCTCATGCCCCGCACCATCATCTCCACGCCCGACGCACCTGCCGCGGTCGGCACCTACTCGCAGGCCGTCAAGGTCGGCAGCACCGTCTACGTCTCCGGCCAGATTCCGCTCGATCCGAGATCCGGGCAGCTGGTGACGGATTCAATGGACGCGCAGATCCGTCGCGTCTTTGACAACCTCAAGGCCATCATCGTGGCCTCGGGCGGCACGTTCGCGAACGTCACCAAGCTCAACGTGTTCCTCACCGATCTGTCGCACTTCGCGCTGCTGAACCAGATCATGGCGGAATATTTCCAGCAGCCCTATCCGGCGCGCGCGGCGATTCAGGTCGCGGGGTTGCCGAAGGGCGCGGCGGTGGAGATGGATTGCGTGCTGGAGCTGGAGTAAGGAAGGCTACGGGCGACAGGCTACAGGCGACAGCCAGAAAGATGCTTGGTCTCCTGCTGTCGCCTGTCGCCTGTCGCCTGTCGCCCGTTTCCTGCCGCCTGTCGCCCGCAACTCCCTTGCTACACTCGCCACGGACGGCGACCCATGAACACTTCCACTTCCCCACAACGACCGCCGCAGGTCGCCTCCGCCGAATTGCGCCCCGTCACTGCGTTGCGCGGCGTCGGCGATGCACTGGCGCAGAAACTGCAGAAGCTCGGCATCGAGACCGTGCAGGACCTGCTGTTCCTGTTGCCGTTGCGTTATGAAGACCGCACACGAGTCGCCGCGATCGGTTCGCTGCAGGCCGGCGAGCGCGCCGTCATCGAAGGCGAAGTACAGCTCACCGAGGTCGCCTTCCGCGGCCGGCGACAGTTGCTGTGCCGGCTCAGCGACGGTTCCGGTTCGCTGACGCTGCGATTCTTCTACTTCAATGCCAGTCAGCAGCAGTCGCTCGCGCGCGGCGTCCGCATCCGCTGTTACGGCGAGATCCGTCGCGGACCCGGCGGCTTCGAGATCGTGCACCCGGAGTATCGGCGCGTGGCGAGCGATGCGCCCGGCGACGTCGAGCCGGCGCTCACGCCGATCTATCCGCTGACCGAAGGCGTGCAGCAGGGTCGATTGCGGCAGCTCACCTCGATGGCGCTGCGCGAGGTGGCCAATGAAACGATTCGCGACTGGCTGCCGGCGTCGGCGTTGCGCGAACTGAACCTGCCGTCGTTGCGCGAAGCGCTCGACTACGTGCATCGGCCGCCGCCCGATGCGAGTCTGGAACAGCTCTCCGCGTACATGCATCCGGCGCAGCGACGACTGGCGTTCGAGGAAATGCTGGCGCATCACCTCAGCCTGCGACTGCTGCGACGCGAAGTGCAGCGCGATCCGGGCTGGGCTTTTCAACCGCAGCGCGCGCTCATGAAGGGCTTTCTGCGCTCGCTGCCTTTCAAACCCACCGGTGCGCAGCAGCGCGCCTGGGCCGACATCGAACGCGATCTCGCGCAGCCGAGCCCGATGCTGCGGCTGGTGCAGGGCGACGTGGGCAGCGGCAAGACGCTGGTAGCCGCGATGGCGGCCGTACGCGCGGTCGAAGCAGGATTTCAGGCCGCCGTCATGGCGCCGACCGAACTGCTGGCGGAACAGCATGGCCGCAACTTCGCAGCGTGGCTCGCGCCGCTGGATCTCGAGATCGCATTGCTGACCGGCAAACGTTCCAGCGCGGCACGCACGCGCGCACTGGCGGACATCGCGTCGGGCTCGGCGCAGATCGTGATCGGCACGCACGCGCTGTTTCAGGAGCAGGTCGAGTTTCACCGCCTCGGTCTGGTGATCGTCGACGAGCAGCATCGCTTCGGCGTGCATCAGCGCCTGCTGTTGCGCGAGAAAGGCGCCTCGTCCGGCCGCTATCCGCACCAGCTCATCATGACGGCGACGCCGATTCCGCGGACGCTGGCGATGACGGCCTATGCGGACCTCGACGTGTCGATCATCGACGAACTGCCTCCGGGTCGCACGCCAGTGAAGACCGTGGCGCTGACCGAGAGCCGCCGCGACGAGATCGTCCTGCGCATTCGCGATGCCTGCCGGCAGAAACGACAGGCGTACTGGGTGTGCCCGCTGGTCGAGGAATCCGAGCAGCTGGAAGCGCAGGCCGCCGAAGAAACCGCGCGCGTGCTGGCCGAGGCGCTGTCGGAGCTGCGCGTGGGCCTGGTGCACGGCCGGATGACGCCGCGCGACAAGGATGCCGTCATGAGCGAGTTCAAGGCCGGTAGTATCGATCTGCTTGTTGCCACAACGGTCATTGAAGTCGGTGTCGACGTGCCGAACGCAAGCCTGATGGTGATCGAGAATTCCGAACGCATGGGTCTCGCACAGCTGCATCAGTTGCGCGGCCGGGTCGGTCGCGGGTCGGCGGAGAGCAACTGCGTGCTGCTGTATCGCCCGCCGCTCACTGAGGTCGCGCGCGAACGTCTCGGCGTCATGCGCGCGACCAACGATGGATTCGAGATCTCGCGGCGCGATCTCGAACTGCGCGGTCCCGGCGAATTGCTGGGCACGAAACAGACCGGCCTCATGCAGATGCGCGTGGCCGATCTCATGCGCGATGCCGATCTGTTGCCGCGCGTCCAGCAGACTGCCGAATTGATGCTGGCGGAGAATGAGGCCAACATAGCGCCGCTGCTGCGCCGCTGGACCGGACGCGGCGAGCAGTTCGGCAAGGTATGAGGGGGCGACTGGCTACTGGCGACTGGCCAGAAGGCAAGATGAGCAGAGAGGGTATGGAATCGACTGTCGAACATCCGGCGACGCCCGCACACTCCAGCTCTCTGTTCTGGCCAGCCGCCAGCAGCCAGTAGCCAGCCGCCGTCCCCATGTCCTCCTCCCCCCCCGACTTCGCCTCTCGCCTGCGCTGGCTCGGCCATCGCATCGGCTCCACCCCCTTCGTCGCCGAGATCCTGCCGGCGGCGGCGAAGCGCGCGAATGCCTACGCGCGGCTGCTGCGACTCGACAAGCCGATCGGTATCTGGCTGCTGTTGTGGCCGGTGTTGTGGGCGCTGTGGCTGTCGTCCGGCGGCAAGCCCGATCCGCACGTCTTCATCGTGTTCGTGCTCGGCACGGTGCTGACGCGCTCGGCCGGCTGCGCCATGAACGATTTCGCCGACCGCGATTTCGACGCGCATGTGAAACGGACGCGCGACCGGCCGCTCGCCACGGGCGAACTCGATCCCATCGAAGCGCTGGCGCTGTGCATCAGCCTCGGGCTGGTGGCGATCGGCCTGGTGCTGACCATGAATCATCTGACGCAACTCATGGCGATCGGCGGCGCGGTGCTGCTGCTGACCTATCCGTTCATGAAGCGCTTCTTTCCGCTGCCGCAGTTCTATCTCGGCGCGGCCTTCACCTGGTCGGTGCCGATGGCCTACGCGGCTCATACGGGCGAATATCCGCCGCGCATGGCCTGGCTGCTGTTCATCGCCGGCCTGCTGTGGACCATGGCCTACGACACCATGTACGCGATGGTGGATCGCGAGGACGACAGGAAGCTCGGCATCCGCTCCAGCGCCATCCTGTTCGGCGACGCCGACCGTTTCATCATCGGCATCATGCAGCTCATGTCGCTCTACGCGCTGTGGCTCGCCGGGCGCGAACTCGAACTGGGCCTGTGGTTCGGTCTCGGACTCATCACCGCTGCGATCTTCTCGCTCTACCAGCAGTACCTGATCCGCGACCGCAGGCCGGAGGAATGCTTCAAGGCATTCATCAACAACAATTACTACGGCATGGCGATCTTCATCGGGATCGCGCTGGAGTATGTATTCCGGTAGCGGCGCCGTTTTCTTCTGTAGGTCAGGCTTCAGCCTGACTCCTTGGCGAGGCCGGCTGAAGCCGGCCCCACAGGAAGAGAAGAAGCCGTCACTTCATCCGTCCCGCTCTCGCCACCGCCCACACGTCCACCCGTCGCGCGCCTGCGCGCTTCAGCACTCGCGCCAGCTCGTTGACCGTGCTGCCGGTCGTGACCACGTCGTCGATGATGGCGATGTGCTGGCCTGGAAGTTTCTCGCGCAGCGCAAACGCACCGCGCACGTTCCGGCGACGCTGCGTGCGATCGAGCTCCGCCTGTTCGCGCGTGTGACGGATGCGTTCGACGAGGTCGGTGCGCACGGGCACTGACAGGCGACGCTCCAGCACGGCGGCGACCTCGATCGCCTGGTTGTAGCCGCGCGCACGGAATCGCGACTGCGCCAGCGGCATGGGGACGATGCAGTCGGGAAGCGCAGCGCGCCGGGTACGCACGCGATCGGCCAGCAGTTCTCCCAGTACGCGACCGTAGGCCACGGCGCCGCCGTATTTGAGCCGCTGGACCATCTGGTCGACTGGATATGCATAACGCAGTGCGCACAGCGTCGCATCGAAACGCGGCGGATGGCGCAGGCACGCGCCGCAGATCAGCGGACTCCTGGATATCCGTCGTGCGAGCGGTTCGGCACAGCGCGCGCAAGCGTCGTCGTTGACCGGCAGATCGGCCCGGCAGTCCGCGCACAGATCCAGCGCGGGGCTGGCGCCGCGCGCGCTGCACAGGACACAGGTCGCCGCATTCCATTCGCCCGCAAGGCGGACGATGCGCCGCGACAGCTTCCGTATGACGTCTACCATTTTCCAATCCGTTGGTTGACAGCGACTCGGACGGCTGGAAATACTTGCCGCCCCAGCCGCACTCTGCCTGTGAGTCATCGGCCTCGGGCGCCGCATTTCTGTTCACTTCTGCCGGAAACCCAAGGATTCCTCATGACCACCGCAGCCGATCTGAAAGCCATGCGACTCGGCGAAGTGCGCACGGACTGGCGGCTGGAGGACGTGCGCGCCCTGTTCGCACTGCCGTTTGCGGATCTGCTGTTTCATGCGCAGCGCGTGCATCGCGACAACTTCGATCCGAACGAGGTGCAGATCAGCACGCTGCTGTCGATCAAGACGGGTGCCTGTCCCGAGGATTGCGCCTACTGCTCGCAGAGCATCCGTTTCGAGACCGGACTCAAGTCCGAGCCGCTGCTGAATCTCGACGAGGTGATGCAGAAGGCGCGCACGGCCCGCGCCAACGGCGCCACGCGCTTCTGCATGGGCGCGGCCTATCGCAGCCCGAAACCGAAGCAGCTCGCGCAGATCATCGAGATGGTGAAGGGCGTGCGCGAACTCGGCATGGAAACCTGCGTGACGCTCGGCATGCTGAACGCGCAGCAGGCGCAGGACCTGAAGGACGCGGGCCTCGACTACTACAACCACAACCTCGACACGTCCGAGTCCTATTACAAGGAGATCATCACGACCCGCACCTACCAGGATCGTCTTGACACGCTGCAGGCCGTGCGCGATGCCGGCATCAAGGTGTGCTGCGGCGGCATTCTCGGCATGGGCGAATCGGAGCTGGATCGCGCGCAGCTGCTGCACACGCTGGCCACGCTGCCGCAGCATCCGGAAAGCGTGCCGGTCAACCAGCTCATGCAGGTCGCGGGCACGCCGCTGCACGGTTCGAAGAAGGTCGAGCCGCTCGAATTCGTCCGCACCATCGCCGTTGCGCGCCTGCTGATGCCGCGCTCGCATGTGCGCCTGTCGGCCGGCCGCTCCGACATGAGCGACGAAACGCAGGCGCTGTGTTTTCTCGCCGGTGCGAACTCGATCTTCTACGGCGACAAGCTGCTGACCACGGAAAATCCGGACGAAAACCACGATCTGGGGCTGTTCGAAAAACTCGGCATCCGCCGGGAAGAGGTGGCGTCCGCACCGGCACGCTGCGAGCGCGGCGCAGACCATCGGAATCTTCCTGTAGGTCAGGCTTTAGCCTGACTGTTTTCAGGCCGGCTGTGACCGAAGGAAATCCCGCGGGAAAGCCGGCCCCACAGGCGGAAACTCTGATCCTGTATCGTGCCGGCCATGCCGGCCCCGCGTTCCGTCGACGAATACTTTCTGGACCCTCGTCTCATCCGCCGCGCCTTCGATGCGGCGGCAGCGACATTCGACTCGGCGGCCGTCGTTCATGCAGAGATCCGCACGCGCCTGCTCGAACGGCTCGATGTCGTTCGTCTCGATCCGTCGCTGATCGTCGATCTCGGCGCGGGCACCGGGCACGGCAGCCGGGCCTTGCAGGATCGCTATCCGCGCTCGCAGGTGCTGGCCATCGATCTGTCGACGCGGATGCTCGTCGAAGCGCGGCGCCAGCAGCGCTGGCTGCGACGTTTCCGGCGCACCGCCGCCGATGCCGCGCGGCTGCCGCTGCGCGACGCCGGCGTGGACATGGTCTTCAGCAACCTGATGCTGCAGTGGTGCAATGACCCCGATGCGATTTTCAGGGAAACCCGTCGCGTGCTGCGGCCGGGCGCATTGCTGACGTTTGCCAGCCTCGGTCCGGACTCGTTGCGCGAACTGCGCCGCGCGTGGGCGGCAACCGATGCGCACGTCCATGTGCACCGGTTCATCGACATGCACGATCTGGGCGACGCCTTGATGCGGGCGGGATTTGCAGAACCGGTGATGGACACGGAACGGCTGACGATCACTTATCCGACGGTGGATGCACTCCATCGCGAGTTGCAGGACAGCGGCTCGGCAAACCATGCCACGGGACGCCCGCGGGGCTTGAGCGGCAGGGCGGCCAGAGAGCGATTCGCGCAGAACATCGAGGCGGCCCGCGTCGACGGCGTGTTCCCGGTCACCCTCGAAGTCGTCTATGGCCACGCCTGGGCGGGAACGAGCCACAAGGCGCGCGATCGCGGGGAATTCAGGGTCGGTGTCGAGGCCATCGGCCGACGCTCGTGATTCAGTAAAACTGAATCAGAGTCGCATACTTCCGGCATCTGCCTGGACCTTCACCAGCTTTAACTGAACATTCAAACCACCGGTGAAGCGTTACGCCAGGAACTGGCGGAGCCGGAATCCGACACGTCTGCGAAGGACGCTCCTTCGGTCACTCGCGGCCTCCGCGAACTGCCGAAAACTCCTTTCCCATCCGTGATTTGTGCGTTGCACGGCGGGTACTTGGCCGCTAGCATAGCGGCCCCGTTCCGGGCGCCCGCGTCTAGCCAGCCACTGCCCGCCAATCCGATGAATCCAGGCATCGCCCAAGGGATCGCCATGGAGCCTTCGCTGGCTCCGCCCGCCCCGATCCTCGGCGCGGATGGGGTGCGCCGGTTCGAGCTGCGCCCTCGCTGTTCCCTCACGCCGCGAACCGCACGACTGTTCATCGCCAGCATGGCCGCCGGGTCGTTCACTGTCGCCGGTTTCTTCGCACTGCAGGGGTTCTGGCCGATCCTGCCTTTCGCGGGTGCGGAAATCGCACTCCTGACGTGGGCCGTGCGCGCGTCGATGCGGAAAGGCCAGGAGCGGGAAACGATCGCAATCACTGATGAAACGGTGTCCATCCACAGCCGCACGGCGCAGAACGAGCGGCGTTCGGTATTTCCTCGTCATTGGGTGAAGGTTAAACTCCACGCCCCGCTGACGGCGCTGCATCCCAGCCGGCTCATTCTCGAGTCGTCCGGCCGCGCCTGCGAAGTGGGCAGGTTTCTCACAGAAGACGAGCGCCGCGGACTCGCGGTGCGCCTCAAGCAACTGGTGGGGAATGTGAATGAGTCACCCGCGCTCAGATGAAACTGGGTCGTGGGGCGTAATCGCGGGCGGACTCCGGAAGTTCATTCGCGACTGCGGACTTTGCGGTACCGCCTTGTGCGGACTGGCAATGCATAGAAAGAAGTAACGGGAGCATTGGCGACAATGTCGAAGATTCTGAAATACGCCGCCGCCGGCGCCGCAGCGTGTCTGCCCACCGGGGCCGCGCTGGCCGCCTGGGAACTGAACATGCCCGTCGGCGTGACGGAGCTGAGCCGGGACATCCACGCGCTGCACATGCTGATCTTCTGGATCTGCGTCGTCATCGCGGTGGCGGTCTTCGGCGTGATGATCTACTCGATCATCAAGTTCCGTCATTCGCAGGGCGCCGTGCCCGCCAAGTTCGATCACAGCACGCGCGCCGAAATCATCTGGACCATCATTCCCGTCGCCATCCTGGTCGGCATGGCCATCCCGGCCGCCGAGACCCTGATCCGCATCGAAGACACCCGCAATTCGGAGCTGTCGATCAAGGTCACCGGCTATCAGTGGAAGTGGCAGTACGAATACCTCGAGCAGAAGGTCGGCTTCTTCTCCACGCTGTCCCGCGACAGCGACGCTGCCCGCCAGCTGCACTCGGGCATCGATCCCGACACCGTCGAACACTACCTGCTCAACGTCGACAAGCCGCTGGTCGTGCCGGTCGACACCAAGGTCCGCCTGCTGCTGACCTCCGCCGACGTCATCCACGCCTGGTGGGTGCCGGCGTTCGGCATGAAGAAGGATGCGATCCCGGGCTTCGTCAATGAAATATGGTTCAAGGCGGAAGAGACCGGCGTGTATCGCGGCCAGTGCGCCGAGCTGTGCGGCCGCGATCACGGCTTCATGCCGGTCGTGGTCGACGTGAAGTCCAAGGAAGACTACGCAGCGTGGCTTGCGGCACAGCAGGGCGGCGAAGCGGCCCCTGCAGCGGCACAGACGAACGAGAGCGCAATGGCCACGGCCATTGCCCAGGCGGAGTAAGAGTTCATGAGCACGGCACACACTCACGAAGCGGCTGGTCACCACGGCCACGGCCACAGTCACGATGGCGCGCACGACGATCACGGCCCGGCCAAGGGCTGGCGTCGCTGGCTGTACGCGACCAATCACAAGGACATCGGCACGATGTACCTGGTGTTCAGCCTGACGATGTTCTTCATCGGCGGCGCCATGGCGATGGTCATCCGCGCCGAGCTGTTCCAGCCGGGCCTGCAGCTGGTCGATCCGATGTTCTTCAACTCGATGACCACCATGCACGCGCTGGTCATGATCTTCGGTGCCGTCATGCCGGCGTTCGTCGGTCTCGCCAACTGGATGGTGCCGCTGCAGATCGGCGCGCCCGACATGGCGCTGCCGCGCATGAACAACTTCAGCTTCTGGATCATGCCGTTCGCGTTCGCGCTGCTGCTCGCCACGCTGTTCGTGCCGGGCGGTGCGCCGGCCGGCGGCTGGACGATGTATCCGCCGCTGGTGCTGCAGAACGGCACGTCGTTCCCGATGCTGATCTTCGCCGTCCACCTGATGGGTGCGTCGTCGATCATGGGCGCGATCAACGTCGTCGTGACCATCATGAACATGCGCGCTCCCGGCATGTCGCTGCTGAAGATGCCGCTGTTCGTGTGGAGCTGGCTGATCACCGCGTACCTGCTGGTCGCCGTGATGCCGGTGCTCGCGGGCGCCGTGACGATGCTGCTGACCGATCACTACCTCGGCACGACCTTCTTCCAGGCGGCCGGCGGCGGCGACCCGGTGATGTTCCAGCACATCTTCTGGTTCTTCGGGCATCCCGAGGTCTACATCATGATCCTGCCGGCGTTCGGCGTGGTCTCGGAGATCATCCCGACGTTCTCGCGCAAGCCACTGTTCGGCTATGACGCGATGGTGTACGCGACGGCGTCGATCGCCTTCCTCTCGTTCATCGTGTGGGCGCACCACATGTTCACCGTCGGCATGCCGCTCGCCGGCCAGCTGTTCTTCATGCTGGCGACGATGCTGATCGCCGTGCCGACGGGCGTGAAGGTGTTCAACTGGACTGCGACCATGTTCAAGGGCTCGATCAGTTTCGAACCGCCGATGCTGTTCGCGCTGTCGTTCCTGTTCCTGTTCACGATCGGCGGTTTCTCCGGCCTGATGCTCGCGATCGTGCCGGCCGACTTCCAGTATCACGACACGTACTTCGTGGTGGCGCACTTCCACTACGTGCTGGTGCCGGGCGCCGTGTTCGGCATCATGGCCGCGGTGTACTACTGGCTGCCGAAGTGGACCGGCCACATGTACAGCATGAAGCTCGCCAAGTGGCACTTCTGGCTGTCGACCATCTTCGTGAACGTGCTGTTCTTCCCGCAGCACTTCCTCGGTCTCGCCGGCATGCCGCGGCGTATTCCGGACTACTCGACGCAGTTCGCCGACTGGAACATGATTTCGTCGATCGGCGCCTTCGGCTTCGGCCTGTCGCAGCTGCTGTTCGCCTACCTGGTGTGGAGCACTGCGCGCAGCGGCGCGAAGGCTTCCGACAAGGTATGGGACACGGCAGCGCCGCACGGCCTGGAATGGACGCTGAGCTCGCCGCCGCCGTATCACAGCTTCGAAGTCGCGCCTGAAGTGAAGTAATTCCGGATTCGCAGCCATGGCAGCCGAGATCAACGAAGCCGATCGCAAGCGCGGCATCCGCAGGACAGCCCTGTGGACGTCGCTGCTGGCGCTCGCGTTCTACGTCGGATTCATTCTGCTGGGCGTTCTGAATTCGAGATGAGGCATTGAGCACCCGGAAGCAAAACCGTTCGCTGGCACGCAGTCTGTGGATCTTTGCCGCAGGCAGCTTCGCGTTCGGCTTTGCGCTGGTGCCGCTGTATCGCGTGCTCTGCGACGTGACGGGTTACGGCGATCGTTCGCAGCTCGAACGTGCCGCCGAGGTCACCGAGGCGCCGGTGCTGGATCGTGAAGTGACCGTGGAATTCGTCTCGGCCGCGCCGACTTACGGCGACTGGGAGTTCCGGCCGGAAGCGGGCAGCATGAAGGTGCAGCCGGGCCGGCTCTACGAGGCGAAGTTCTACGCGAAGAATCTGCGCTCGCGCGAGGTCACCGCGCTCGCGATACCGAGCGTGGCGCCGCTGCAGGCGACGCAGTACTTCCGCAAGACCGAATGCTTCTGCTTCACGCCGCAGCACTTCGACGGCGACGAGGGACGCGACATGAGCGTGCGTTTCATCGTCGATCCGAAGCTGCCGGGCAACATCGATCGCGTCACGCTGGCGTATTCGATGTACGACGCGCCGCCGAAGGTGGCCGCGCAGGATGGGGCGCCGAACCCCGCAAGTTAGGCTTCGGCATGGAACTGGATCTGGCTGGTAGCTGATCGCTGGCTGCCAGGGGCTTTCGAAAACCGAGAACTGCAACGACTATGGCTCACGCACACACTTCGCACGCGCCGGCGGACAAGTACTACGTTCCCCACAGCAGCCACTGGCCGATCTTCGGCTCGGTCTCGCTGTTCACGCTCATGAGCGGCGCGGCGCTGTGGCTCAACCATGTGGCCGCCGGTCCGTGGATCACGACGCTCGGCCTGATTCTGCTGATCGTGATGTTCGCCGGCTGGTTCGGCAACGTGATCACCGAAAGCGAGAACCGCTTCTACAACGAAGCCGTCGACCGCTCGTTCCGCATGGGCATGATGTGGTTCATCTTCTCGGAAGTGATGTTCTTCGCCGCGTTCTTCGGCGCGCTGTTCTATGCACGGCAGTTCTCGATTCCGTGGCTGGGCGGCGAAGGCGTGAAGGTCTTCACCAATCTGCTGCTGTGGAACAACTACGAGAACGCCTGGCCCACCAACGGTCCTGAAGCCGTCGGCGGCGATTTCGAAGTCATCCCCGCGCTGGGCCTGCCGGCGATCAACACCGCGCTGCTGCTGACGTCCGGCGTGACGATCACGATTGCGCATCACGCGCTGAAGGCCGGCAACCGCAAGGTGCTGAACATCTTCCTGGCGGCGACCTTCCTGCTCGGCTTCCTGTTCGTGTTCCTGCAGGCCGAGGAATACATGCATGCCTACCACGAGCTGAACCTGACCCTGCACAGCGGCGTGTACGGCTCCACGTTCTTCCTGCTGACGGGCTTCCACGGCTTCCACGTGACCGTCGGCGCCATCATGCTGACCGTCATCTGGTTCCGTTGTCTGAAGGGCCACTTCACGCCGACGCATCACTTCGCGTTCGAAGGCGTCGCCTGGTACTGGCACTTCGTCGACGTGGTGTGGCTGATCCTGTTCGTGTTCGTGTACTGGCTCTGATCTTCGCTGTGGGGGCGGGCTTCAGCCCGCCCTGGGCCGGCTGAAGCCCGTCCCACAGCAGGATCGGTCTAGCGACCGATTCCGTGCGGCTGAATCAGCCCCTGCGACCAGGCGATCAGCAGCAGGATGAACAGGCCCACGGACAGCGCGACTCGTACGGTCAATGCCTTGACCATCTTCTTCGAGTCTCCCTTGTCGTTCATCATCTGATACAGCGCCGAGCCGAGGCTGAACACGATGCCGGCCAGGCAAGCGAGGATGAAGATCTTGATGATGGGCATGATGAGCGGCGACAGCAGGAAAGGGCGGCGATTATAACGTGGGCATGTCCATCGCCGGCCGCCGCTTTTCTCCCTCGATTTTCGCCACGGTGCTCGTGGTCCTGGGCGTCGCCGCGTTCATCCGCCTCGGTCTGTGGCAACTGCACCGGGCCGCGGAAAAGGAAGCGTTGATCGAGCGCTACGGCAGCGGCGGGGAAACCACCCTCGAGCTGACCGCCGCGACTGCCGGTTCATTGCCGCAGTATCAGCACGTTCGCGCTGCGGGGCACTACGACACGACGCACCAGATCCTGCTCGACAACATGCCTTCGCAGCACGGTCAGCCCGGTTATCGCGTCGTGACGCCGTTCGAACTCGCCGCAGGCGGCACGTTGCTGGTGGATCGCGGCTGGGTGCCGATGGGCAGGACGCGACAGGATCTGCCTTCCGTCGCGGTCGACACGCAGTCGCGCGACATCGCCGGGCGCTACGATTCGCTGCCGCGTCCCGGCATCGCGATGTCAGCGAAGGATTCCACCGACAGCGCCTGGCCGCGAGTGCTGAATTATCCGCAGCAACAGCAGGTCGAAACGGCTCTGGGGCGACCGGTGCTGCCCGGTGTGCTGCTGCTGGATGCGGAGCGCCCCGACGGCTACGAGCGCGCGTGGCAGGCGCGTTTCCAGTTCGGGCCGGAACGACATCTGGCGTATGCGGTGCAATGGTTCGGCCTCGCCACCGCCGCCATCGTGATTTATCTGATCGTGAGTTTTCGACGGGAACAGCATCGATGAATGACTTGCCGGAGCAGACCGCTCCCCGCTCGCGCCGTCAGGCGTGGATCCTGGTCGTGGCCTTCTTTGCGCCATTGGCACTGGCTTTCCTGCTGTACTACGGCGGCTCGCATTTCGGCAGCGGCGCGTGGCGACCGGCCGGCAGCACGAACAAGGGCGATCTGATTCATCCGGCGCGGCCGTTGCCGGCGTTCGAGCTGACGACGACGGCCGGCACGAAACTCGATCTCGCGGGCCTGCACGGCAAATGGAATGTCGTCTTCATCGGCGACGGCCAATGCGATGCGCGCTGTCGCGAAGCGCTGGTGCTGATGCGTCAGACGCGGCTCGCGCTCAACGACGACATGACGCGAGTGCAGCGCGTATTCCTCGTCACCCGCGACTGCTGCGATCGGGATTACCTGGCGACGGAGCACGATGGCCTGATGGTCGCCGCGCTCGACGACACCAATCAGCCGCTGCTCGCGATGTTTCCCGACGTCGGGCAGGGACGCATCTACATCGTCGATCCTCTCGGTAATCTGATGATGAGCTACGGCCCTGATGCACCGCAGAAGGGCCTGCTCGAAGACCTCAAGAAGCTGCTCAAGCTTTCGCATATCGGTTGATTCTCCCCCCTGTGGGGCCGGCTTTAGCCGGCCTCTCTAAGGAGTCAGGCTAAAGCCTGACCTACAGAAGAACCCGGGCGCGCGCATTCGGTTTTCGGCGCTGCGATAGGGGTTTTTGCCGCTTCCCTTCCCAAGCGCAAACTTCGTGTGCGACACTCGCCGCGACCTCACCCGTGGACGACTCAACGTGGCGAAGTCAACGAGAGACCGCTCGACCGGGCTTTTCCGGCCGGGAAACGCTCCTGATGAATTGACCGCAGCGATGCAATGACGCATTCCGATCGGTCCGCCCGATAGATGGTCAGTTTCCGGCAGGAGACTTCCGGGAAAGCGCGAGCCCAGGTGATGTCGTGGTGATCTCGTCGTTCGATGCTGAACAAAGAGAACGATTGCCGAGGTATTTGCCGAACTTAATCTGACCTGTTGCGAACCCGGGGGAAGCCATGAAGTGTCTGTACTTTCTGTCGCCCAGCCTGACCTGCACTCACGACGTGTCCGATGACCTGCACGAGGTAGGTATCAAGGATTTCTACCTGCACGTCATCAGTCGCGACGAATCGGGCCTGAGGAAGCAGCACATCCACTCGAGCAACTACCTGGAAACGCTGGACGTGGTTCGCGACGGCTTCATCGGTGCGGCCCTTGGCTTCCTCATCGGCGTGCTGGGCATCCTCGCGCTGATGTACTTCAAGCCGTTCGGGGCCGACGTCGTCGTACCGACGTTCGTCTATGTGATCCTGGTCGGCGCCGCCACGCTCTTCGGTGCGTGGGAGGGCGGCCTCACCGGCATCGCCAGCGAGAACAAGAAACTGGCGCGCTTCCATGAAGACATCGAGTCAGGCAAGTACCTGATCCTGGTGTACGTGCGCAAACATCAGGAAGACGCCGTGCGCCGCATGATGAAGGAGCGTCACCCCGACGCCGAACTGGCCGCGGTCGACTCGCACTTCATCAATCCGTTCAGCAACGTGGCGCGCATGACCAATCCGCCGCAGCCGCAACACCCGGAGGTCAAGAGCACTCCGGTCTGAACTCCACCGAGATCCCCCCGAGATCCCATCAGGCCGCTCCAGGGACTGGCACGAAAGAAGGATCCGAACATGGCGATTGCGATTGCGTTGATCCTGCTGGTCGTCGGCACCGTCCTGTTTCATTTCCTGAGTCCCTGGTGGTTCACGCCCATCGCCTCCAACTGGCAGATGATGGACGAGACCGTGAACGTCACCTTCTGGGTGACGGGTATCGTCTTCGTCGCGGTGAACCTGTTCCTCGCCTGGTGCGTGGTGCGTTACCGGCATCGCAAGGGCGGCGACAAGGCGCACTACGAGCCTGAGAACAAGAAGCTCGAGTGGTGGCTGACCGGCATTACCTCGGTCGGCATCGCCGCGATGCTCGCGCCGGGACTGGCGGTGTGGGCGAAGTTCGTCACCGTGCCCGACGACGCCTCGGTCGTCGAAGTGCTCGGACAGCAATGGACCTGGAGCTATCGCTTCCCCGGCAAGGACGAGAATCTCGGCAAGACCGACATCCGCCTGGTCAGCATCGACAATCCGTTCGGCATGGATCCGCAGGATCCCGCCGGACAGGATGACGTGCTGGTCGCCAGCCCGCAGCTGCACCTGCCGCTCGACAGACCCGTCAAGGTCCTCCTGCGCTCGAAGGATGTGAACCATCAGTTCGCGGTACCGCAGTTCCGCGTGAAGATGGACATGGTGCCGGGCATGGTCACCTATTTCTGGCTCACGCCGACCCGCACCGGCGAATTCGACGCGCTGTGCGAACAGCTCTGCGGCATCGCCCACTTCGCGATGCGCGGCCGCGTCGTGGTCGATGAACAGACGGCGTTCGACAGCTGGCTCGACGCACAACCGACGTACGCCGCGACGCAGGCGGAAACGGCAGGCGATGCGCAGGCCGGACAGACGCTGTTCGCCACCTGCACCGCGTGTCATGGAACACAGGCCGAAGGCAATCGCGAACTGAATGCGCCGAAGCTGGCAGGGCAGGGCAAGTGGTATCTCGTGCGCCAGCTGCAGGATTTCCGCAAGGGCGTGCGCGGTACTCACCAGTCCGACACTTACGGCCAGCAGATGGCGCCGTTTGCGACCCTGCTCGCTGACGACAAAGCGGTGCGCGATGTCGTGGCGTACATCGCCTCACTCCCGGAAACGCGGCCCGCACCGACGGTGCTCGGCGATCCCGAACGCGGCAAGTCGCTCTACACGACGTGCTCGGCCTGCCACGGCACCGACGGCCAGGGCATCTGGGCCACGAACGCCCCGCGTCTGTCGAACATGAGCGACTGGTACCTGCAGCGTCAGATGCACAACTTCCGCGAAGGCATTCGCGGCAAGCATCCGCAGGATTTCAATGGCGCGCAGATGGCATCGATGGCACGCGTGCTCGCCGACGAACGGGCGATCAACGACGTGCTGGATTACATACACACACTCTAGAAGAAGCCGCTGAGCGCTGGCGAGCAGCGGCTCAAGAGGAAATTCGACCATGGCCTACGTGGCAATCGCCGATCGCGATCACGAACACGAGCTGCACGATCCGCACTCGTGGATCCGCAAGTACGTGTGGAGCCAGGATCACAAGGTCATCGCGATCCAGTACGCCGTGGTGGCGACGGCGATCGGGCTGGTCGCGCTGGTGATGTCGGTGCTGATGCGGCTGCAGCTCGGCTTTCCCGACACGTTCAAGCTCATCGCGCCGGAGCACTACTACCAGTTCATCACCATGCACGGAATGATCATGGTGATCTACCTGCTGACCGCGCTGTTCCTCGGCGGCTTCGGCAACTACCTCATTCCGCTCATGCTCGGTTCGCGGGACATGGTGTTCCCGTACATGAACATGCTGAGCTTCTGGTTCTACCTGCTCGCGGTGCTGATCCTGGTCGCCGGCATGTTCGTGCCGGGCGGACCGACGGGCGCAGGCTGGACGCTGTATCCGCCGCAGGCCATCCTGCCCGGCACGCCCGGCGTGACGTGGGGCATTCTGTGCATGCTCGCCTCGCTCGCGGTGTTCATCATCGCGTTCACGATGGGCGGCCTGAACTACGTGACGACGGTGCTGCAGGCGCGCTGCCGCGGCATGACGTTCATGCGCATGCCGCTGTCGGTGTGGGGCATCTTCACCGCCTCCATCCTCGGCCTGCTCGCCTTCCCGGCGCTGTTCGTGTCCGCGATCATGATGGCGCTCGACAGCACCATCGGCACGAGCTTCTTCCTGCCGGCCGTGAACTCGATGGGCGAGAACCTCAAGTACAGCGGCGGCAGTCCGCTGCTGTTCCAGCACCTGTTCTGGTTCTTCGGCCACCCCGAGGTCTACATCGTCGCGCTGCCGGCCTTCGGCATCGTCTCGGACCTGCTCAGCACGCACGCACGTCGCAACATCTTCGGCTATCGCATGATGGTGTGGGCGATCCTCGCGATCGGCGTGCTGAGCTTCGTCGTGTGGGCGCACCACATGTACATCAGCGGCATGAATCCCTATTTCGGATTCTTCTTCGCGACGACGACGCTGATCATCGCGGTGCCGACCGCGATCAAGGTCTACAACTGGGTGCTCACCATCTGGAAAGGCGACGTGCACCTCACGGTGCCGATGCTGTTTGCGATCGGCTTCATTTTCACGTTCGTGAACGGCGGCCTCACCGGCCTGTTCCTCGGCAATGTGACGGTCGACGTGCCGTTGTCCGGCACTTACTTCGTCGTTGCACACTTCCACATGGTGATGGGTGTGTCGCCGATCATGGTGGTGTTCGGCGCGATCTATCACTGGTATCCGAAGATCACCGGCCGCATGTTCGACGAGACGCTCGGCAAGGTGCATTTCTGGGCGACCTTCCTCGGCACGTATGCGATCTACCTGCCGATGCACTATCTCGGCATTCTCGGCGTGCCGCGTCGCTACTACGCGTATGGCGACAGCATCAGCTTCATTCCGGAATCGGTACACCTCGCGAATGAGTGGATCACGATCTCGGCGGTGATCGTCGCCGCCATCCAGCTCGTGTTCCTCTACAACCTGATCTGGTCGTACTTCCGCGGCGCGAAGGCCGATCCGAATCCCTGGCGCGCCACCACGCTCGAATGGCAGACGCCGGACACGCCGCCGAAGCACGGCAACTGGGGCAAGGACCTGCCGGTGGTGTATCGCTGGGCCTATGACTACAGCGTGCCCGGCGCAAAGGAAGACTTCATCCCACAGAACGTGCCGCCCAGCAGCGACACGCCGGCCGGTCACGATCACGGACACGGAGCAAAGACGTGAGCCTGACGGTTGCCTACAGCGCGCTGATCACCGGCATCCTGGTCTGGCTGGTGCTGGTCACGCGCTTCCGCACGAAATCCTGGGAGCCGCTCGGCGTCACCGCAGAAATCGACGGTCAACGTTTCCCGCCGCAACGCGTCGGCCTGTGGGTCTTCCTGGCGGTCGTGACGTCGCTGTTCGGACTGTTCATCGCCGCCTTCTTCATGCGCATGGGCCACGACGTCGTCGCGCCGGACTGGAAGCCGTTTCCGGAGCCGATGATCCTGTGGATCAACACGGCAGCACTGATCATCGGCAGCGTCGCCATGCAATGGGCGCGTTCTTCGGTCGCGAAGGGCGATGCCGTCTCGACGCGTCGCGCCCTCATCGTCGCCGGTGTAATGACGCTCGCCTTCCTGGTCGGTCAGGTGCTGGCCTGGCGGCTGATGATCATGTCGGGCTATTTCCAGCCGTACAACCCGGCGGTCGCCTTCTTCTATCTATTGACGCTGCTGCACGCGCTGCATGTGATCGGCGGAATGGTTGTGTGGGTGCGGATGCTGCTGCGCATGCGCGCCGTGAACGCCGCGCCGCCCGCGACTGAAGCCGTCGACGTGCGCCGCCGCTTCCGGCTCAGCGTCGAACTCTGCACCGTGTACTGGCACTACCTGCTGTTCGTATGGCTGGTGGTGTTCGCATTGCTGCTTACGCATTCGATCGACAGCGAGTTCGTGTTCGACAGGTTGTGTTGAGTGTGAGTGACGAAAGTCACGGGGGTCACGAAAGTGACAAGGGCCTCCGGATCGTCACCTTCGTGACTTTTGTGACTCGCATCCCCAATGGAGTTCAATGATGTCCGCCCATGATCCAACCATCCCCGACGGACTGAGCGGCGTTACCGCCGACTGGTCCGCCGACAAGCAGGCGTTCCCCGTGCCGTGGGGGAAGGCCATGATGTGGATCTTCCTGCTGAGCGACACCTTCGTGTTCTCGTGCTTCCTCACGGGCTACATGAATGTGCGCATGTCGACCACGGTGCCGTGGCCGAATCCGAGCGAAGTGTTCGCGCTCACCGTGGCTGGCGAGAGCATTCCGCTGCTGCTGATCGCCATCATGACCATGGTGCTGATCACGAGCAGCGGCACGATGGCGATGGCCGTGAACTTCGGCTACCGGCGCGATCGCAAACGCACCGCGCTGCTCATGTTCGCCACGGCCGCGCTCGGACTGTGTTTCGTCGGCATGCAGGCGTTCGAATGGACCAAGCTCATCGTCGATGAAGGCGTGCGGCCCTGGGCCAATCCCATGGGCGCGGCGCAGTTCGGTTCGGCGTTCTTCATGATCACGGGCTTTCACGGACTGCACGTGAGCGGCGGCGTGATCTACCTGACCGTCGTCGCGATCCGCGTGCTGAACGGCTTTTATGATCGCAAGGGCACCTACGAAACGGTTGAGGTCGCCGGCCTGTACTGGCACTTCGTCGATCTGGTGTGGGTCTTCATCTTCGCGTTCTTCTATCTCTGGTAGGAGTGCTTATGGATCACGCCGCACATGCACCCGCCGCCCACGATCAGGGCCAGCAGCATCCGATCAAGCTCTATCTGTGGATCTGGGGACTGCTGTTCGTCCTCAGCGCGTTCTCGTACATGGTCGACTACTTCCGCGTGCAGGGTTATCTGCGCTGGACGCTGATCATCATCTTCATGCTGCTGAAGGCCGGCTTCATCATCGCGATCTTCATGCACATGAAGTGGGAACGGCTCGGCCTGAAACTCGCCATCCTCATGCCGCCGCTCGCCCTGCTGGTGCTGATCGGACTCATGGCGATCGAAGGCGACTACACGTTTCTGACGCGGCTGGCGTCCTTCGGACAGGAAGCGGCGGCGCCCGCACCCGTGCACCATGACTGACGACATTCATTCGCTGATCTTCTGGGCCTGCATGCCGATCGCGATCGTCGTCTTCGCGACCATGCTGCATTCCATCGCGACATTTCATCGCGCCACGCCGGCCCGCAATGCCATCGCCGAAACACTCTGGGCGCTCGTGCCGATCTGCATCGTCGTCGCAATGGCCGCGCCCGCCGTGAAGTCGCTCGTCATGCCGACTCCTGTTCACGAGACGGCTCAGCAAACCCGCAGACCGGCCGGGCCCGAGCTGGCCGGAGAGATCCCACAGAAAGCTTTTCATGACGGCGTCATCCCGCTATAAGACTCCCCGGCCGAGTCCCGGCCGCATGCGGCTTTTCCCGACTGCGCTCCATCATGGCTTTTTCATCCCCTGCCTCGCCGCGGGCTCTGCCGGGCCCTGAACTCGTGGGGAGCTCCCCCACCTCATGACTTCCCGACTGGTTCTGTTTCGTCGCTTGGCGCTCGCCGGCGTCCTGCTTGCCCTCGTCGTGGTCGTGCTGGGCGCCTGGGTGCGTCTGAGCGCCGCCGGTCTCGGCTGCCCCGACTGGCCAGGCTGCTATGGGCATCTCACCGTGGATCAGGCGGCGCAGAACGTCGATGCGATCAATGAGGCCTTCCCGCATCGGCCGTTCGAGTATCACAAGGCCATCAAGGAAATGGTCCACCGCTACTTCGCGAGCGGCCTGGGCTTGCTGATCCTGGTGCTCGCGGGTCTTGCGATCGCCAATCGCAAGGATCCGAATCAGCCGGTCGGCCTGCCGATCGCCCTGGTCGCGCTGGTGATCTTCCAGGGCCTGCTCGGCATGTGGACCGTGACGCTGCTGCTGAAGCCGCTGATCGTGGTGTTGCACTTGTTGGGAGGCCTGGCGACGCTATCGCTGCTGGCGTGGCTCGCCATCGATCCGGAGCGTCGCACGCGGGTGAAGGAAGAGACGGGCATCCGCCGGCTGGCGTTCATCGGATTGATCGTGCTCGGCGTCCAGATCGCGCTCGGCGGCTGGACCAGCAGCAACTACGCCGCACTCGCCTGCCCCGATTTTCCGACCTGCCAGAACGTCGCCTGGCCGCACATGGACATCAAGGACGCGTTCGTCCTGTGGCGCGGCCTCGGCATCGATTACGAAGGCGGCGTGCTCGATCATCCGGCGCGCGTCGCGATCCATTTCATCCATCGCCTCGGTGCGCTCGCGACCGCACTGATCCTCGGCTGGCTCGCGATCCAGGCCTGGCGCAAGGGACGCAATACCTCGGTGAAAGTCGCCGGCGCCGTGCTCGGCGCCGTCCTGCTGATGCAACTGATCCTCGGGCCGCTCATGGTCGTGCGCGGCCTGCCGCTGTCGCTCGCGACCGCGCACAACGGTGTGGCAGCGCTGCTGCTGCTGAGCGTCGTGCGACTCAATCGACTGTTGCGACCGCTGCCCTCGCGTCTGTGAGACTGCCGTGACCGCGCCCCCAGCATCGTCGTCCGCCACCTGGCGCGACTACTACGAACTCGGCAAGCCGCGCGTGGTGATGCTGATCGTGTTCACTGCGGTCGTGGGCATGTTCCTCGCGGCGCCGGGGTTGCCGCCGGGCAGTGCGTTGCTGTTCGGGACACTCGGCATCGCGCTCGCCGCCTCATCCGCCGCCGCAATCAATCACGTGCTCGACCGGCGTTTCGATGAGCAGATGGCGCGCACGCGCAACCGTCCGCTGCCGACGGGACACGTCACCGAACGCCAAGCGCTCACCTATGCACTGATTCTCGCGGTGCTGTCGATGGCGATCCTGTGGCTGCTGGTGAATCCGCTCACCGCGGTGCTGACGTTCTGTTCGCTGATCGGTTACGCCGTGGTCTACACCGTGTGGCTGAAACATGCGACGCCGCAGAACATCGTTATCGGCGGAGCCGCCGGCGCCGCGCCGCCCGTGCTTGGCTGGACCGCGGTGACCGCCCATGTCGATCCGTATTCGCTGCTGCTGTTCCTGATCATCTTCACCTGGACCCCGCCGCATTTCTGGGCACTCGCCATCGCGCGGCGCGATGAATATGCAAAGGCCGGCATTCCCATGCTGCCCGTCGCGTACAGCATCGACTTCACGCGCCTGCACATCCTGCTCTACACCATCCTGCTGGTGATCGTGACCCTGCTGCCGTATCTCACCGGCATGAGCGGACTCATCTATCTCGCCGCCGCGCTCATCCTCGGCGGTTTCTTTCTGTATCGCGCCACGCAGCTCAAGCGCGACGTCGATGCGCGCCTGCCGATGCAGACGTTCAGCTTCTCGATCACCTATCTGGCGCTGCTGTTCGCGGCTTTGTTGCTGGATCACTACGTCCGCATCCGGGTGTAAGAGGGGAAATGGCCGCAAAAAGGCGCAAAGGACGCAGATAAAGAGGACGCTCCGTCTCCTTTTTGTCTGCGACTTTTGCGCCTTTTTGCGGCTATTCTCCTCGGGTCGTGCCCACCCGCAGCCGCAGTTTCGTTCCCTGGCTACTGATCGCCGTCGTCGCGCTGATCGCGTACGGCTCGCTCTATCCGTTCAACCTGAAACCGGATGCGTTCGATCGCAGCGTGATCGATGCGCTGCGCGAACTGTCATGGGCGCGCGCCGGTCGCGGCGATCGCATCGCGAACGTCCTGTTGTACCTGCCGCTGGGGTTCTGTCTGTTCCTGTGGCTGTCCTCCCGCGTGCGACGCAGTGCGGCCATCGTCGTAACGGTCGCGCTCGGTTCGCTGCTGTCGTGCGCGATCGAGGTGGCGCAGGTCTACATCTCGAGTCGCGTGCCGAGCCTCACCGATCTCACGCTCAACGCGCTCGGCACCCTGATCGGCGCTACCGCCGGCATGGTGTGGGACAAGATGGGCGGCCTGATGCATCTGCCGCGACGGGCGGAGAAGCCGCATCGCGATCCCGCCTCTGCGCTGTTGATCGCGACGTGGCTGCTGTGGCGGCTCGCGCCGTTCGTGCCGCATTTCGATCTGGGCAAGCTGAAGGCGGCGCTGCAGCCGCTGTTCCGGCCGCAGATCGATCTGTCCAGCACGCTGATCTGGCTGACCTGCTGGCTGGTGATTTCGCAGGCGCTCGCTACGCTCGTCAGTCGCACGCACACGCTGGAAGCGCTGCTGATCATGATCGCGGCGGTGCTGGTCGGGCGTCTGGTGGTCGCCAATCAGACGTTCGTCGCATCGGAACTGGTGGCGCTGGTCGCACTCGTGCCGATCGTCGTGCTGATGTATCGCATGACACCGGGGCCGAAACGTCTGTTGTTGCTCGCGGCCATGCTCGCGGTCTTCACGTTCGAACGCCTGACGCCGTTCGCGTTCACCGGTCCGGCGCCGGCCTTCGATTTCTGGCCGTTTCTGGGCTGGGCTGCAGCGGGTTTTCCGCTCGACCTGGGCGAACTGTTCGGCACGGTGTTTCTGTTCGCCGCGCTGCTGTGGATCCTGCGCTATGCGGGCACCTCGTTCCGGCTGGCGGCGGGCATCATGCTGGCGCTGGTGTGCGCCACCGAATTCCTGCAGCTGTGGCTGCCGGAACGCGGCGGTTCGATCACCGATCCGGCGATTGCACTCGTCGTGGTGCTGGCGTTTCGCTACACGCAGCGGCGGCAGCGCCGCATGTTCACGGGGCGTCCTGTGTCCCGACGCGAGCACAACCTTTGACTTCCCGGCCGTCGAGCACGGCGCGCGCCGCAAAGGCGAAATACTCTCCCGACATCGAATCGCGACAGGCCTGCGCTTCGATCTGCAGTTCGAGTTTGTGCCGGGCATCGCTGGCGCGATAGCCGACCGTGCCTTCGGCATCTTCCGCCTGCAGTTCGCCGAGCGTGATCTCCTTCGGATCGTCGGGTTGCTTCCAGACCATGCCGGTCTGCGTGACCTCGACCGCCCAGAACGGCTCGTTGCCGCGCGCCGACACCACGTTGTCGGGAACAGGCCGTTCGCAACCGCGGCTCTCAGCCGTCGACGCTGCGTACAGCAACTGTTCCAGCATGAAGGCGCCAGCCTGTCCCTTCGCGGCGGGCACATCGTCCGGCACCGGGCCGCGCTCGCCGTAGGTTTCGACGTACAGCGAGGTGGTGTCTTCGGTCAGCAGCTGTGTCAGCGCGCCTTCGCCATCGATCAGCCACAAGTCAGTCGGATCGTCGCAGCCGCGAAAGGTCGCATGGTCGCCTTCGCCCGTGACGATGCCGCGCTTGATCGCCAGGCTGGATTCCGCCGGCGCCTCTTCGACCGGTCCCGACGACAGTTCGGAAGTCGGTGCCGGAGTGGCCGGCGGTGGTGTCGCGGAAACGGGTGGTTCGCTCGGCCGGCCACATCCGGCCAGCAAGACAAATCCCGCGATCGACAGACCCACGAGGATGCGACACCGAAACATTGCGAGCTCTCCCCAGGCGCAACTGAATGTGTCCACCGGCCGTCGCCGATGGCGGCGCCAGAATAACGCGCAGCACCGCGCTGCCGCCAATGCGGCGCGATTGCATGAGGCAGTACCCGACTCGTGATTGACCCGTCGGGCGGGCTACAATCGCCGCCCTCCGGACGCCCACTCCATCTGCGTGCAATGAATCCTCCGATCGACTGTCGCCGCCTGTTTTCCCGGTTCGTACCGCGCGTTTAGAGCATGGACGTTTCCCACATTCTGTCCGGTTTGAACGACGAGCAGCGCGCCGCGGTGACGGCACCGCTGGCGCCGACGCTCGTGCTCGCCGGCGCCGGCAGCGGCAAGACGCGCGTGCTGACACACCGGGTCGCGTGGCTGGTGCAGGTCGAACACGTCTCGCCGCACGGCATCCTCGCCGTCACGTTCACCAACAAGGCCGCGGGCGAGATGCGCAACCGCATCGAATCGCTGCTGGACGTGCCGAGTGCGCCGCTGTGGATCGGCACCTTTCACGGCATCGCTCATCGCCTGCTGCGTCTGCACTGGCGCGAGACGAACCTGCCGCAGGCGTTCCAGATCATCGATTCCGAAGACCAGCTGCGCGCCATCCGCCGCATCGTCAAGGCACAGAACCTCGACGAGGCGCGCTGGGTGCCGAAAGAGATCATGTGGTTCATCAACGCACGCAAGGACGAAGGACTGCGCGCGAAGGACATCAAGGACGAAGGCGATCCGAACCGCCGCCAGTTCATCAAGCTCTACGAGTTGTACCAGGAACAGTGCGATCGCAGCGGCAGCGTCGACTTCGCCGAGCTGTTGCTGCGCGCCTATGAATTGCTGCGCGATCGACCCGATGTGTTGCAGCACTATCGCAACCGCTTCCGTCACGTGCTGGTCGACGAGTTCCAGGACACGAACACCATTCAATACGACTGGCTGAAGCTGCTGGTGGGGCCGAGCGGCGTGCCGTTTGCTGTCGGCGATGACGATCAATGCCTCGCGGCCGGCACGCAGATCACGATGGGCGATGGGTCAGTGAAGTCCATCGAACAACTCGTCGCTGGCGATACGGTCCGATCGGCGTACGGCAGCGGTGACTTTCGACCTGCGCCTATCACCGAGACGTTCTGCCGGCAGCGCACCGGTCGCCTCCTCAAATTGCATCTGAGATCCGGACGGGTGCTCAGGAGCACCCCGGAACACACGCATTTCGCCGGCTACCTGCACGGCGAGACGCCGCAGACGAACTTCCTGTACCTGATGCACAAGGAAGGCGTCGGCTATCGCCTGGGAACGTCGCAGACCTACACCAACGGCCAGGTCAGGCGCGTCGTCGGATTCAAGCAGCGCGCCATCCAGGAGCACGCGGATGCCGCCTGGATCATTCGCACGCATGGCAATGAAAACGATGCGCGGCTCGATGAGATCGTGACATCGCTGCGCTACGGACTGCCGACGTTGCCGTTCACGCCGCGCAAGGGCAAGAAAACCGTCAACGGGCTGGTCCACGATCCGCGCTACATCGGCGAAGTCTTCGCATCGCTCGATACCGTCGCTGCGGCCGAGCGGTTGCTGGAGGACGTGGGCCTCGATCCGGACCGGCCGCATCACGTGCCGCGCGGTCGCAATTCGAAGCGCCGCAATATCGTGATCACGCTGTGCGGCGACCGACGCGGCACGAACCCCATGCATTGCATCAGCCTGATCGGCACCAGCCCGAAAGATCGCGGCATTCTGGAAGCCCTGGGCCTGAGTGTGCGCGCGGCCAAGAAGGACGGTCCCAGCTGGCGCTTCGAAACCGTGCGCCGCGACTTTGCCGATCTCATGACCATTGCCCGGCGCATTCGCGAGCAACTGGATGACGCGCGTTACGTGTTGCAGGGAAGGATACTGAACCGCTCGCTGCCCTTCGTCACGGCAGGCAGCATCCGCTGCGGCATGGTGGTGGCCACGGAGGCAGGCGAGTTCGACGTCGTCGAACGGATCGAACATGAAGCGTTCACCGGGACGGTTCATGACCTGAACGTCGCACACACCCACAACTTCATGGCGAACGGCATCGTCACCCACAATTCGATCTATCGCTGGCGCGGCGCCAAGGTCGAGAACCTGCATCAGTACCGGCGCGATTTCCCCGGCGTGCAGATGTTCCGACTCGAACAGAATTACCGCTCGACGGGCAGCATTCTCGAAGCCGCCAACGCGCTCATCAGCAACAACACGGGCCGGCTGGGCAAGAACCTGTGGACCAGCGGCGAGCGCGGCGATCCGGTGCGGCTGTATTCAGCATTCAACGAGCGCGACGAGGCCGACTTCGTCGTCAACCGCGTGCGCGACTGGGTATTGAAGGGCGGACGGCGTTCCGAATGCGCCATCCTGTATCGCTCCAACGCACAGTCGCGAACGTTCGAAGAGGCGCTGCTCTCGGCGCGCATTCCGTACCGCGTGTACGGAGGCCTGCGGTTCTTCGAACGCGCCGAAATCAAGGACGCGCTCGCCTACCTGCGACTCATCTTCAATCGCGCCGACGATGCTTCGTTCGAGCGCATCGTGAACCTGCCGACGCGCGGCATCGGCAACAAGACGCTCGACACGGTGCGCAACTACGCACGTGCCAATGCCTGTTCGATGTGGCAGGCCGCCGGCGCCTGCGTCGGCGAACTCGGCAGTCGCCTCGGCCAGAACCTGCATGCCTTCCTGCAGCTGATCGAACAGCTCGATCGCGACACCCGCAACCTGTCGTTGCACGAGCAGGTCGATCACATCATCAATGCCAGCGGACTCGTCGCCCACTACAAGCAGGACAAGGGCGATCGCGGCGAGGCGAAGGTCGAGAACCTGGAAGAACTCGTCACCGCCGCGCGCGGCTACGAACCCGACGAAGCGACACAGATGTCCGCGCTGGCGAATTTTCTCGCGCACGCGGTGCTGGAATCCGGCGAAGATCAGGCCGACGAATGGGAAGACGGCGTGCAGATGATGACGCTGCACTCGGCGAAGGGCCTGGAATTTCCGGTCGTGTTCCTGAGCGGCATGGAAGACGGCCTGTTCCCGAGTCAGCGTTCCATCGGCGACGTCGGCGGCCTCGAAGAAGAACGACGTCTGTGCTACGTCGGCACGACGCGTGCGATGAAGCACCTGTATCTGACTTACGCGGAGCAACGCCGCCTGCATGGCACCGACACGTACGGCACGCCGTCGCGCTTCATCAAGGAAATTCCGCCGGAGCTGATCGAGGAAATCCGTCCGCGCATCCAGGTATCGCGACCGCTCTATACGCCGCGTCCCAGCAGCGGCAGCGGCCGTCTCCAGGAAGAAGCACCGGCCACCGGCATCCGCCTCGGCCAGCGCGTGCGTCACGGCAAGTTCGGCGAAGGCGTCATCCTCGACATCGAAGGCCAGGGCAGCCACGCGCGCGTGCAGGTCAACTTCGAACGCCAGGGTCCGCCGAAGTGGCTGATGCTGGCGTATGCGAACCTGGAGCCGGTATGAGAAAAAGGGGCAACAGGCGACAGGCGACAGGCGACAGGCGGAATGGTAAACCGGGACGCTCATTTTCTTTTCCGACTGTTGCCTGTCGCCTGTCGCCCGTAGCCCTCTTCATCATGGCGCCGCCGCGATGAAGATCATCATCCTCGGTGCCGGCCAGGTCGGCCGTACTGCCGCCACGCATCTGGCGCGCGAAGAGGCCAACGAAGTCACGGTCGTCGACACCAACGACGAACTGCTGCGCGATTTGCAGGATCGACTCGACATCCGCACGCTGTCCGGCAACGGCGCGTATCCCGGTACGCTGGAGGCTGCAGGCGCGAAAGATGCCGATGTATTCGTCGCGCTGACCAACAGCGACGAAGTGAACATGGTGGCCTGCCAGATCGTGCGCACGCTGTTCAATCGCGACGCCACGCGCATCGCGCGCATCCGTTCCAGCGACTACACACGGCACTCGGAGCTGTTCGAGGACGAGGATCGTGCCTTCGCCGTCGACGTCACCATCAGTCCGGAACAGCTCGTCACCGACCATGTCGTGCGACTGATCCAGTTTCCCGGTGCATTCCAGGTGCTCGACTTCGCCGATGGCCGCGTGCGGCTGGTCGGCGTTAAGGCGTTGAAGGGCGGGGCGCTCGTCGGCCAGCAGCTGAAACAGCTGCAGACGCACATCCCGGGTCGCGATGCGCGTGTTGCCGCCATCTATCGCGACGGCCGCAGCATCAAGCCCGAGGGCGATACCGTCGTCGAGCACGGCGACGAAGTCTTCTTCATCGCCGCGCGCGAAGACATCCGTCTCGTCATGAACGAAATGCAGCGCCTGGAAGATCCGGTGCGCCGCGTCGTCATTGCCGGCGGCGGCAACATCGGCTTCCGCCTGGCGCAGGTGCTGGAAGCCGAACACCAGGTGAAGCTCATCGAGCGCGACCAGCGTCGCGCGCGGCGCATTTCCGAACAGCTCAGCAATACCATCGTGCTGAACGGCGACGCCGCCGACGAGGATCTGCTGCTGGAAGAGAACATCGACAGCGCCGATGTCTTCGTCGCCGTGACGAATGCGGAAGAAGCCAACATCCTCTCGGCGATGCTGGCGAAGCGCCTCGGCTGTCACAAGGTGATGGCGCTGATCAATCGCCCGGCCTACGCCGAACTGGTGGAAAGCGGCACGATCGACGTCGCGCTCTCACCGCAACAGGTGACGATCGGTTCGCTGCTCGCGCACGTGCGACGCGGCGATGTCGTGCGCGTGCATTCCTTGCGGCGCGGCGCCGCCGAAGCCATCGAAGCCGTCGCCCACGGCACGCAGGGCGAAGGCCGCGTCATCGGCCGGCGCATCGAAGACATCCCGCTGCCCGACGGCACCACCATCGGCGCCATCGTGCGCGGCGACGAAGTGCTGATCGCGCACCACGACACCATGATCCATCGCGACGATCACGTGATCATGTTCCTGACGGACCGGAGACACATCGAGGCGGTGGAACGGCTGTTCGATGTGCCGAAGAGGGCGGGGAGATGAGGGAGGGGCGACAGGCGACAGGCGACAGGCGACAGGCTGAAGCGGCACGCGACACCGCACTGTTCCTTGTCCAATCTCGCCTGTCGCCTGTCGCCCGTCGCCTGTCGCCTCCATGAACTTCCTCGTCGTCCAGCGAATCCTCGGTCTGCTGCTGATGCTGTTCAGCCTGACCATGCTGCCGCCGATCGGGGTGTCGCTGCACTTCAATGACGGCAACTGGCAGCCGTTCTTCGATGCGTTTGTCGCATTGCTGGTGGTCGGGTTCATCGCATGGTGGCCGGTGCGCAGGAAGGTGCGCGAACTGCGATTGCGCGACGGCTTTCTCGTCGTGGCGCTGTTCTGGGTCGTGCTCGGCATTGCAGGCTCGGTGCCCTTGTATCTGTCGGCCGAACTCGGACTGACGCTCACTGATGCAGTCTTTGAAGCCATGTCGGGTTTCACGACGACGGGCGCGATCATTTTTCCGTCGCTCGACAACCTGCCGGAGTCGGTCCTGTACTACCGCAGCCAGGTCGAATGGCTGGGCGGCATCGGTATCGTCGTGCTCGCTGTCGCACTGCTGCCCATGCTGGGCGTCGGCGGCATGCAGTTGCTGCGCGCGGAAACGCCGGGACCGGTGAAGGACTCGAAGCTGACACCGCGCATCACCGAGACGGCGAAGGCGCTGTGGATCATCTATCTCGGCATCACGGTCGCCTGCGCGCTGGCGTACTGGGCCGCCGGCATGCGGCCCTTCGACGCCGTGGCGCATGCGTTCACGACGGTCTCGACCGGCGGCAATTCGACGCACGATGCCAGCATCGCGTACTTCGACAATGCCGTGATCGAAGGCATCTGCGTCATTTTCATGTTCATCGGCGGCATCAACTTCTCGCTGCACTTCCTGGCGTGGCGGCATCGTCGCCTGAGCGACTACTTTCGCGATCCGGAATTCGGCGCCTTCATCCGCATCCTCGGCGTGAGCATCGCGCTGTACACGCTGGTGCTGTGGATCACGCGCTTCGCGCACGAACCCGGCGAGGCCTTCCGGCTCGCGCTGTTCCATGCGGTATCCATGCAGACGACGTCGGGCTTCGTCACCGACGACTTCACGCACTGGCCGGGCGCGCTGCCGGTGATCATCGTGCTGTCGGCGTTCATCGGTGGTTGCGCCGGATCGACATCGGGCGGCATGAAGATCGTGCGCTGGCTGCTGATCCTCAAGCAGGGTCAGCGCGAAGTGAACCAGCTCGTGCATCCGAGCGCGGAGCTGCCGGTGAAGCTCGGCCGCAAGCCGATGGACATGCGCGTCATCGACGCGGTGTGGGGCTTCTTCGCCGTCTACGTGATCGCGTTCGGCATTCTGATGATCGCACTGCTCGCGACCGGCGAAGATCAGGTCACCGCGTTCTCGGCCATCGCCGCCTGCATGACCAATACCGGCACCGGCCTCGGCGAAGTGGCACGCAATTTCACGAGCCTCACCGACGGCGGCAAATGGATCTGCGTGCTCGCCATGCTGCTGGGCCGTCTCGAAGTGTTTCCGCTGCTGGTGCTGATCTCGCCGACGTTCTGGCGGCGGTGATGCGCTTCCTGTAGGTCAGGCTTGTAGGTCAGGCTTTAGCCTGACTCCTAAGATGGCCGGCTGAAGCCGGCCCCACAGGATGAGAGAAGAACTCGGCTGTTGCCCGACCCACAGGCCTGCGTGTCTAATGCCCGCGGGTGTCGACGTCGCGTCCCGCGACGAGACAGGTAAGGATTGGTCGGGCCGCCAATCGCGGTGGCATTTCCATGAACCGACACCCGGCGCCGACCGTCGCGCTATCCGACAAAGTTTCCGCTGCACTGGACCGCTTCCTGCACATCGAGGCCCTCAGCGGCATCGTGCTGCTCGCAGCCGCGTGTGTGGCACTCGGCTGGGCGAATTCTCCCTGGGCCGCGTCCTACGAACATTTCTGGCATATGCCGCTGACGTTCGGCGCCGGGCCGTGGCTGATTTCGCAGCCGCTGCATTTCTGGATCAACGATGGCCTCATGGCCATCTTCTTTCTGGTGGTGGGATTGGAGATCCGCCGCGAGATGCACGAAGGCGCGCTGGCGAATCTGCCGCAGGCCACGCTGCCGGTTGCGGCGGCGCTCGGTGGTGTACTGGTGCCTGCGCTGATCTTCCTTGCGCTCAACGCCGATCCGGCCGCGCGGCAGGGCTGGGCGGTACCGACGGCCACCGATATCGCCTTCGCCCTCGGCGTGCTGGCGTTGCTCGGCAAACGCATTCCCTCGACGGTGCGTGTGCTGCTGCTGGCCATTGCGATCATCGACGACATCGCGGCCATTGCGATCATTGCGCTGTTCTATTCCAGCGGCATCGAGCCCGCGGGCTTTGCCGTGGTCGCCGCGGGCGTGCTGCTGGTCTGGCTGTGGCATCGGCTCGGCATTCGCTCGGCGCTCGCCTATCTGCCGCCGGCCCTCGTGGTCTGGTGCGGTCTGTTGTACGCGGGATTGCATCCGACACTGGCGGGCGTCGTACTCGGACTGCTGACGCCGGTGCGTCCACTGCAGGGCCGGGAAAACCCGTTGACACGCGCAAGCCGCGCGCTGAATGAATTCCGGGCGCGCAACGATCGGCGCAGCCAGGACGCGCACGAACTCATGCATCCGCTGAAGGAACTGCAGCGGGCGCAGCTCGAAATGTTGCCGCCGGTGGTGCGCGTGCAGGCGATGCTGCATCCGTGGGTGGCCTACGGTGTGATGCCGCTGTTCGCGCTCGCCAATGCCGGCGTGAATCTGAGCGGCCTCGGGATCGATGCAGCCGAGCAGTCCACCAGCCTGACGGTGATCGCGGGCATCACCCTGGGCCTGGTGCTGGGCAAACCGCTGGGCATCCTGCTCGTGAGCATGACGATGGTGAAACTCGGACTCTGCCGGCTGCCGCAAGGCCTGACCTGGCGCGGCGTGTTGACCGCCGGCTGTCTCGCAGGCATCGGCTTCACCATGTCGATCTTCATAGCGACGCTGGCCTTCGGCGATCCGGCGCTGCTGTCGGCAGCGAAGCTGTCGGTGCTGCTCGCATCGACGTATGCGGCCGTCATCGGGCTGATCGTCGGCGCTGTCTGCTTTCGACGACCCTGAAGCGCACAGGAAACTTGTCAGGGCATGGCGCTCTAACCAGAATTCGCCACCGCTTTGCCAGAATCGCCCGGCACAGTTCGGCCCGACAGGACCGGGAACCTTTTGCACCGGAAGCCGCTTGGCTTTCCACCGTCATCCGCCTCATGCCCAAACAGAACAAACTGCGTTCCGCGTTCAGGAAATTCCGCCGCCAGATCCTCGTCGGCGGTGCGCTGGTCGTGGGCGTGTGCCTGATTGCGCTGCTGGTGTGGATCGTCTATCTCGATCGCATCGTCACGCAGCAATTCGAAGGACGTCGCTGGACCTTGCCGGCGCAGGTCTATGCGGAAGCGACCGAGCTGTATGTCGGCCAGAATTTCGGCGCCGATGCGATGGAACAGGAACTGCGCCGCCTCGGCTATCACCGCGTCGATGCGCCGAAGGATTCGGGCAGCTATCGGCGTCGCGGCGCGCGCATCGATTTCGTCAGCCGGCGTTTCCAGTTTTCGGATGCCGTGCAGGAAGCGCAGGCGCTCACGATCACGACCGATGCGAACTCCATCGTCTCGCTCACCAGCGGCGGCGAGGACGTGCCGATCTTCCGGCTCGATCCGCTGCTCATCGGCAGCATCTTTCCGATCCATGGCGAAGACCGCGTCGTGGTCACGCCGGAAGAAGTGCCGCCGATGCTGCCGGCAGCGCTCAAGGTCGTCGAGGACCGCAAGTTCGATACGCATCATGGCGTGAACGTCGGCGCGATCATTCGCGCCGCGTGGATCAACGTGCGTGCCGGGCAGATCGAGCAGGGCGGTTCAACGCTGACCCAGCAGCTCGTGAAGAGCTACTTCCTCGACAATCGCCGCACCTTCGGCCGCAAGATCGAAGAGGCGATGATGGCGATGCTGCTCGAAGTCCACTTCGAGAAGCAGGACCTGCTCAACGCCTACATCAACGAAATCTATCTCGGCCAGGACGGGCGCCGCGCCATTCACGGCTTCGGCCTCGCGAGCCAGTTCTATTTCGGCAAGCCGCTCGCCGAACTGCAGTTGCCCGAGGTGGCGCTGCTGGTCGCCGTCGTGCGCGGACCGTCGTACTACGATCCGCGCCGTCATCCCGAGCGTGCCAAGACGCGTCGCGACCTGGTGCTCAAGCTCATGGCCGAACACAAGGTCATCGAGGAGAAGGCGGCGACCCAGGCCATGCAGCGACCGCTCGGCGTCGTGCGCGCCGGCACGCAGGCGGGCAGCTATTACCCGGCCTTCCTGGATCTGGTGCGCCGCACGCTGCGTCGCGACTATCGCGAAGAGGATCTGACCGAAGCCGGCCTGCGCATTTTCTCGACCCTGAATCCGCTGGTGCAGACCCGCGCCGAGACCACGCTGGCGCAGGAACTGGATCGACTCGAAAAGGCGCGCAAGAAAAAGAAGCCCGAACCGCTGGAAGGCGTGGTCGTCGTCACCTCGCCCTCGAGCGGTGAAGTGATCGCGATGGTCGGCGGCCGTCAGGCGACGTTCGAAGGCTTCAACCGCGCACTCGATGCCAAGCGCTCGATCGGCTCGCTGGTGAAACCGGTGATCTATCTCGCCGCGATGGAGACCGATCGTTTCACGTCCGCCTCGATCGTCGAGGACGGACCGGTCGAAGTGAAGCTCGCGAACGGCAAGACCTGGCAGCCGCAGAATTATTCGCAGGAGTTCTACGGCCCCGTGCCGCTGGTGCGCGCGCTGGCGCAGTCGATGAATCTCGCCACCGTGCGGCTCGGTCTCGATGTCGGACTGCCGAAGGTAACGAAGGAGTTCAAGGTGCTCGGACTCGAGAACGAACCGCCGGAACTGCCGTCGGTGCTGCTCGGCGCGCTCGATGTGTCGCCGCTCGAAGTCGCGCAGCTCTACAACGCCTTCGCGAGCGGCGGCTTCAACACACCGCTGCGCGCGGTGCGTGCGGTGCTCGATGCCGAGGGCACGCCACTCAAATCGTTTGCGCTCGAAGTGACGCAGGTCGCTTCGCCACAGGCGGTGTATGAAGTGAATCAGATGATGGTGCAGGTGATGGAGCGCGGCACCGGCGCCGCGGCGCGCGCGAATCTGCCGTCGGGGCTCGTCGTCGCCGGCAAGAGCGGCACGTCATCGGACTATCGCGACAGCTGGTTCGCCGGCTTCTCCGGCAGTCATCTCGCGGTGGTCTGGATCGGTTACGACGACAACACGCCGACGGGTCTCACCGGATCGTCGGGCTCGCTCGCCGTATGGTCGAAGCTGATGGGCTCGATTCCGACCACGCCGCTCAGCATGCCCCTGCCGGAAGGCCTGCAGGAAACGTCGATCGACTATCTCACCGGATACGCCGCGCAATCGGGCTGCGTCCAGGAAGCCGTCATCGTTGCGGTGCCGCAAGGAACGCCACTGCCCGTCGATCCGAACTGCGCCTCGGGCACGCTCGGCGAGATCGGTGCGCGGGCGCGGGCCTGGTGGCAGGGCATCGTCAATTGACGAACTGGCGGGCGTGAGCGGGTGGCTGGCACACTCGCCTTCGCCCACGGACTTCCTACCAGAGCTGCAATGAAAAGATATGTTTCCCTGCTGGTTCTCGCGCTGCTGAGCGCGTGCTCCGTGCCGCAACCGTATCGACCCACGGCGCCGGCACCTTCGGTGCCTCCGCAGCAGCCCGGCTCGCCGCCTGTCGTGGAAACCCAGCCCGCCGAGACACCGCCAGCGATCGAAGTCCCGCAGCCGCTGCCGACACCGGTGATTCGCGAACCCGTGCTGAGCCCGGCATCGCGCGCGCTGGTCGGCCAGGCGCAGACGCAGCTCGAATCGAAGAATTTCGCGGTGGCTGCGTCGTCGCTCGAGCGTGCGCTGCGCATCGAGCCCGACAATCCGTTGCTCTGGATCGAACTCGGCAAGGTGCGCCAGGCCGAGGGCAACTACGTGCAGGCCGAGAACATGGGCCGCAAGGCCGTGTCGATGTCGACGAATGCGCCGAAGGCACAGTCCGCGGCGTGGAGCCTCATCGCGGAGTCGTATCGTGCGCGCGGCAAGAATCCGCAGGCGCAGGAGGCGCAGGCGCGGGCGGATCAGTTGCGCTGAGGAGAAAAGAATGGCTCTTCCTGTGGGGCCGGCTTCAGCCGGCTTCTTCAAGTGCAAAGGCCGGCTGAAGCCGGCCCCACAGGAAGAGGAAGAGGATCATCTATCTGTTCCGAACTCCGTGTCCTCCGTGATCTCCGTGTGCAACTCCTCTTCTTCCTGCCACACCAGATTCCCCAGAAACTGCCGCGTTGCCGCTCCCCATGTGTGTCGCAGCGCGTAGTCGCGACACTGCGCCGGATCGAGCATGAGCGCCGCGAGCGCCGCATTGCCGAGATCTTCGGCCAGTACACCCGTCACACCCTGCTGCACGACATCGATGGGACCGGTGACGGGGAACGCGGCGACGGGAATGCCGCAGGCCATCGCCTCCAGCAGTACGAGACCGAAGGTGTCGGTGCGACTGGGAAAGACGAACACATCCGACGCGGCGATGTGGCGCGCGAGCTCTTCGCCGAACTTGTAGCCGACGAAGACAGCCTCGGGAAAGCGTGATTCGAGTCCTGCACGTGCTGGACCATCACCGACGACGAGCTTCGTGCCCTGCCACGGCATCGCCAGAAAGGCATCGATGTTTTTCTCCACCGCAACGCGCCCGACATACACCGCGATCGGCCGCGGCAGAGTCAGGAACGTCTTGTCGTGCGGCCGGAACAGATCGACATCGACGCCGCGGGTCCAGCGCACCAGGTTGCCGAAGCCGCGGGCCTCGAGCTGCCGCTGCAGCGTCGGCGTCGCGACCATCGTGCGTGTCGCAGCCCCGTGAAAGCGGCGCAGATGCGCATAACTCAGCGACAGCGGAATCGGAAAGCGCGAGGCGACGTACTCGGGAAATTGCGTGTGATACGAGGTCGTGAAGGCGAAACGACGCCGGCGGCACCACTGGCGCGCGGCCGTGCCGAGCGTGGCTTCGGTGGCGATGTGAATCGCCTCCGGCGCAACCTCGCGCAGCATTCCGTCCAGCTGCCGGTACGGAAACCAGGCGAGACGGATCTCCGGATAGGTCGGACAGGGAAACGTGCGGAACTGCGTCGGCTCGATCACGCACACGTCGTGACCCAGCGCACGCAGATGCTGCGTCGTCGTCATGAGCGTTTTGACGACGCCGTTGGTCTGCGGCAGCCAGGCGTCGGTAACGATGGCGATTTTCACGCGACGCGCACGCGCGCCGCGGCGATCAAGAGCTCCTGGTGGGTCAGGACTTCGCGCGTCTCGGTCCAGCGCAGGAGCGCGAGCCGGCCGTTGAAATCCTCGGTGAGCGTCGTGCAGCTTTCGACCCAGTCGCCGTCGTTGCAATAGAGCACGCCGTCGATGTTCGTGATTTCGGCACGGTGGATGTGACCGCAGATCATGCCGTCGACGCCGCGACGCTTCGCCTCGTCCGCCAGCGCCTGTTCGTAGTTCGCGATGTACTTCACCGCGTTCTTGACCTTGTGTTTCAGGTACGCGGCGACGGACCAGTAAGGAAAGCCGAAACGACGGCGGAAAAAATTCACCAGCCGGTTGAGCTGCAGCACGAACGCATAGGCGCGATTGCCGAGCGCCTCAAGCAGCGGACTCGCCTTGATGACAGCGTCGAACTCATCGCCATGCAGCACCACGAAGCGGCGCCCGTCGGCCGTTTCGTGCAGCGCCTCGCGCCGGATCTCGACATTGCCGAACACCATGCCGTCGTAGTCGCGAAACACGCGGTCGTGGTTGCCGGGGATGTAGACGACGCGCGTGCCGCGCTTGGCCTTGCCAAGAATGGTGCGGATGACGTCGTTGTGTTCCTGCGGCCAGTAGAACGATTTCTTCAGGCTCCACAGGTCGACGATGTCGCCGACGAGGTAGAGGGTCTCGGTCTCGATCGAATGCAGGAAATCGAGCAGGTAGCGGGCACTACAGCCGCGAAACCCCAGATGCACGTCGGAAATGAAGACGCTGCGGAATCGAAATACCGGCCGGGCCGGATTCGGGCTCATACGTCACCTGTGCAGGACCGGGCTGGCGCGCACAGTGGCGTCCGGGAATGACGGACCGATGACAGTCCCGGTAATTTTGGTTGACAGGTCAGCGGGTTGGGCGGGGTTTCTTAGGTGAGATCGGATGCCGAGGTTCGAAGCCGTACGGAGCTATTTGAGTATGGATTTCCCACTTCGGCATCTCTGCGACGGTAATGCAGCACGACCCATGAGGAGGGTGGGCGAAGATTTCACCCGGGTAGCTGGAAGTCGGCGTCAACTCGTCCGACTACTCTGATCAGGCATGACCAGTCGCTGGAGACTCGTCATTTCTACCCTGAAAGTGGAATGGACAGGCGCGATGAATGCCACCTCTTCTGCACCTGTGGCAAATCGGAGGCGCGAATGTGCAATTTACCGCCCCGATTCGAACCATGCCATCCTCGCCGCATGATCGGACTCCTTCAGCGCGTAAGCCGGGCAGATGTCAGCGTCGGCGGCCAGGAACACGGCCGGATCGACCGTGGCCTGCTGGTACTGATCGGTGTCGAGCGCGGCGATCAGGAAGCCCAGGCGGACCGGCTGCTGGAGCGGCTGCTGACCTACCGGGTGTTTCCCGACGACCAGGGCCGCATGAACCGCAGCCTGCAGGAGATCGGCGGCGGGCTGCTGCTGGTGCCGCAATTCACGCTGGCCGCCGATACGCGCAAGGGCACGCGACCCGGATTCAGTCCTGCCGCAGCGCCGCAGGAAGGCGAGCGGTTGTTCGACTACCTGGTGTCGCGGGCACGATCCATTCATCCCGCGGTCCAAACGGGCGTGTTCGGTGCCGACATGGCGGTCGCGCTGGTCAACGACGGTCCCGTAACGTTCTGGTTACGGGTCGAGCCCGGCGAAAGTCCTTAAGAAATCGTCGGAGCCGGCTCACTGTCCGGGCCGGTGTATTGGCGTATGATCGCCGGCGTTTTCCCCCGGAGAGCTGCAATGGGTATTGGGTTTCGTGAGCTTCTGATCATTCTCGTGATCGCGCTCGTGATCTTCGGCGCCAAGCGTCTGAAGACCATTGGCTCGGATCTGGGCGGTGCGGTGAAGGGCTTCAAGAAGGCGATGGCCGAAGGCGAGGACGAGGACAACAAGCAGTTGTCGGCGCCGGCGGAAAAGGACGCGGATTTCGATTCGACGCCCGCTTCCAAGTCCGGCAGCAAGTCCACGAATGCCTGAGCGGTCGCGCCGCCGCGACCTCTGACCTTCCACCAGCACTTCCATGTTCGAAGTCGGTTTCACCGAGATCGTCCTGATCCTCGGTCTCGCACTCCTTGTACTCGGGCCGGAGAAGCTGCCCGGCCTGGCGCAGAAAATCGGTCGCTGGACCGGCCGCGCGCGTTCCATGGCACGCCAGTTGCGCACGCAGCTGGAGCAGGAAGTCACGATCGAGGAACTGGCGAAGTCGCGTCCGGGCGCGGCGCAGTCTTCCTCCCCAGCCGAACCTTCGATTCACACTCCGGCGGCGCCTGAACCTCCGGAGACTGCGCCCCATCGGGGACCGGAAATCGATCTCGACCAGACGGTGTCGGGCATCGAACCCGAGCCTGCTCCGCCCGCCTCGTCCGATACCAAGAACGCTTCATGAGCGCGGCCGATCATGAACGCGAGACACTCGCCGAAGGCTCGCTGATTTCTCACCTGGTGGAGCTGCGCGATCGCCTGCTGCGGGCGGTGATCGCGGTGTTCATCCTGTTCATTCCCTGCGCGTTCTTTTCCGATGAACTGTTCACGCTGGTCGCGACGCCGCTGATCGAGAAGATGCCGCAGGGCACCTCGATGATCGCAACCAGCATCGTCGCGCCGTTCATGGCGCCGCTGAAACTCGCGCTGCTGGCGGGCCTGTTCCTGGCGATGCCCTATGTGCTGTATCAGGCGTGGGCCTTCGTCGCGCCTGGGCTGTATCGCCACGAAAAACGCTTCGCGGTGCCGTTGGTGATCTCCAGCATCGTGCTGTTCTACGCCGGCGTCGCCTTCGCGTATTTCGTCGTGTTCCCGCTGATGTTCGCGTTCCTCACCAGCGCCGCGCCGCATGGCGTGCAGGTGATGACGGACATGTCGAACTATCTCGACTTCGTGCTGCTGCTGTTTTTCGCCTTCGGCGTCGCGTTCGAAATTCCGATCGCCACCGTGCTGCTTGCCGCCACGGGCATGGTGAAGGTCGAGACCATGACCAAGAATCGCGGCTACGTGATTCTCGGCATCTTCATCGTCGCCGCCTTCCTCACGCCGCCGGATGCGCTGTCGCAGTGCTTCATGGCGGTACCGATGTACCTGCTCTACGAAGGTGGGATCATCATGGCGCGCGTGCTCCTCAAGAACCGCGCCGCGCGGCAGCGCGAGCAGGAGCAGCGCACCGATTGACAGGGACGCCGACAGCCAGCGCCATCTGGCGGGCAATGTTCATGTCGTCTCGTTGTTCTGTTCCATTGCGTTTTGCAGATAGAACTCATGCAGCTTTGCCCGCAGCAAGGTCTTGTCCGGCAGTTGCGTCTGGATATTCCGCGATCAGCGCCGGTGACGTGCTGCGGTTCAGCGCGTACTCCACCACTTCATCATCCTTGCTGGCGCACAACAGCACGCCGATGGCCGGGTTTTCGTGCGGCTTCTTCGCATCGCGGTCGAGGGTTTCGAGATAGAAGTTCAGCTTGCCCAGGTATTCCGGTTCGAAGCGGCCGACTTTCAGCTCAATCGCCACGAGGCAGTTCAGGCCACGATGGAAGAAGAGCAAGTCCAACGTGAAATCGCGCCGGCCCACCTGCACCGGATACTCACTGCCGACGAAGCAGAAATCCCGACCCAGTTCGATGAGGAAGTCGCGCAACTGCCGCAGCAGACCCTTGTGCAAGTCTGCCTCGACATGGCCTGGCGGCAAGTCGAGAAACTCGACCAGATAACTGTCGCGGAAGACACTGGCCGCATCCGGGTGGCTTTGTCGCACGACGGGTGAGATTTTTGGCGGAGCCAGCACGGTGCGCTCGAACAGGGCGGCCTTGAACTGGCGCTCCAGCTGGCGGCTGCTCCACTGCTCCTGCACGGCCAGTTTCAGATAGAACTCCCGCTCCTCCGGGCGCTTGCTCTGACCCAGAATGATGAGGTGGTGAGTCCACGGCAATTGTCTCAGCAGTGCCGAGACAATTTCAGGGTCAGGATAGGCTTCATAGAACTGCCGCATCCTGAACAGGTTGGCGCGGGTGAAGCCACGCAACCCCGGCTGGGTCCGAGCCAGATAGCGGGCAAGCTCTGCCACCACACCCTCTCCCCATTCGGCAGCGGCGATCCTGCGGCTGATGCGCTCGCCGATCTGCCAGTACAGCTCGATCAGTGTGGTGTTGACCGCCTGCACCGCGCGTTGTCGGGCGCTGGCGATGAGCTGGGCAATATCGGAGAAATCGCCGGGACTGAGGATGCCATCGAACGTGGCTCGCTGTTGCTTGCCGAGCTTCTTTCCTGCCATGTCACTGTTCCTTGTGAGTTTGAAGGCTTGCGCCGCAAATCATGGCACGCAGCGCGCATGTATACATACGCCGCTGCGGAATCCGCTGGTTTCGCCTTCTTGCCGCTGCCGCAGAAGATCGGTGAGACTTGAGTCCCCGGTCGTCATATCTCTGGCAAGAATTCTGAACCGGCGCCGGCGCCACGCCCGAGCGTCCCAACCCGCACCGCGGAGCGAGCCCAAGAATGAACCAGCCGATCGAGCGCACAGCGCCCACGGATTCCACCAGCGGGCCGCAGATCTTCGGTCATCCCCGCGGTCTCGCGACCCTGTTCTTCACCGAGATGTGGGAGCGCTTCACTTATTACGGGATGCGGGCGCTGCTGGTGCTGTTTCTCGCGGACTCGGTCCGCGGCGGTTTCGGGCTCGATGACAGGACCGCCAATGCGATCTACGGTCTGTACATCTCCGCCTCCTACATCCTGTGCCTGCCGGGCGGCTGGATCGCCGACCGGCTGATCGGTTCGCGACTCGCCGTGTGGTACGGCGGCATCCTGATCGCGGCCGGCAATGCGCTGCTGGCCTTCGGCTCCGCACCTGCCACGTTCTACGGCGGCCTGATCGTCATCGTGTGCGGCGTGGGGCTGCTCAAGCCCAATGTCAGCGCGATGGTGGCCGATCTCTATCCGGAAGGCGGCGGCCGGCGCGATGCCGGGTTCACCATCTTCTACATGGGCATCAACATCGGCGGCTTCCTCGGTCCGATCGTGACGGGCTGGCTCGCGGTGAACTACGGCTGGCACGTCGCCTTCGCGGCCGGTTCGGTGCTGATGATCTTCGGCCTGGTGCAATACAAGCTGTTTCAGCGACACCTCGGCGACGCGGGCGTGCGCGTGGTGGATGCGCAGAGCGAAAGCAGCACCGGTCGTCATCGCAGCTGGTTGATCGTCGGCGCGCTGGTCGGCGTGATCGTGGCTGCCTACCTGCTGGTGCTCACAGGTGTGGTGACGATCAATCCGCTGACGGTCGCGCAGACGACCGGCGGCATCCTGTTCGGCATCGCCATCGCCTACTTCGCCTACATCTTCCTGCTCGCGGGACTCGATTCGACCGAACGCAAGCGCATGGCGGTGATCCTGTTCCTGTTCGTCGGCTGCATGCTGTTCTGGGCCGGCTTCGAACAGACGGGCGCGTCGCTCAACCTGTTCGCCGAGCGCTATGTCGATCGCACCATCGGCTGGCTCGGCAACTGGGAAATCCCCACCGCCTGGTTCCAGTCCTTCAACTCTCTGTTCATCCTGATCTTCGCCGTACCGTTTTCGATGCTGTGGGTCGCGCTCGCCAAGCGCAATCTCGATCCGTCGGCGCCGGCGAAGTTCGGCCTCGGTCTCATCATGCTGGGCCTCGGCTTCCTGTTCATGGTGTGGGCCGCGAACATCGTCTCGGATGGCGGCAAGGCGATGCCGTATCTGCTGATCCTTACCTACCTGCTGCACACCTACGGCGAGCTGTGCCTGAGTCCGGTGGGCCTGAGCTACGTCACCAAGCTCGCGCCGAAGCGCTTCGTCTCGCAGATGATGGGCGTGTGGTTCCTCGCGACCTCGCTCGGCAATCTCTCCGCCGGCCTGCTGGCAGGCATGTTCGAAACCACCAATGTGCAGGCGATGCCGGGTCAGTTCATGAACTTCGTCTGGTTCATCTGCGCTGCCGGCATCGTGCTGTTGCTGCTGTCGAAGCCGGTGAAGAAGCTGATGGTCGGCGTGAAGTAACGGAAGGCGACGCATGAAATCGAACTGGCTGATCGGCGCTGCGGTCTGCGCAGCATTGCTGTCCGCGGGCTGCACCAAGACGCCCGTCGATGCTGCAAAACCGAAGGAAACGGCGGACGAATTCGTCACACGGGTCAACGACGAGATGAAGGCGGCAGGCAAGGAGCTGGCCACCGCCGGTTTCGCCTATGCGACCTTCATCAATGTCGATACGGAATTCCTCAACGCCAAGGCGAACGAGCGCTATCTCGAAGCCTTCGGCAAGGCCGTCGAGGAATCGAAGGCCTATGAAGGACAGCAGCTCAGTCCCTCATCCGCACGCGCCATCGAACTCCTGAAGCTGGGTGTGGCGGCGCCAGCACCGAAGGATCCGGCGAAGCGCGCCGAGCTGAGCGGCATCACTTCGAAAATGGAAGGCATGTACGGCGCCGCGAAGTACTGCCCGAGCGGGCCGGAATCCTGCAAGGACCAGGGCGAACTCACCGACATCCTCGCCACCAGCCGCAACTACGATGCACTGACCGACGCCTGGACCGGCTGGCATTCCACCGCGCGTCCGATCCGCAAGGAATACGTGCGCTTCGTCGAACTCGCCAACGAAGGCGCGCGCGAACTAGGCTTCGCCGATCTCGGCGCGATGTGGCGTTCCGGTTACGACATGCCGGCCGACGACTTCACCCGGGAAGCGACACGTCTGTGGCAGCAGGTCTCGCCGCTTTACAACCAGCTGCATTGCTACGTGCGCGGCAAATTGCGCGAAACCTACGGCGAGGAACGCGTGCCCGAGAACAAGCCCATCCCGGCGCAACTGCTGGGCAACATGTGGGCGCAGCAGTGGGGCGAGATCTATCCGCTGGTCGAACCGTACAAGGGCGTGTCGGATCTCGATGTCACCAGCGCGCTGGTGAAGCAGAAGTACGACCCGGTGAAGATCACGCAGTCGGCCGAAGCCTTCTACGTGTCGCTCGGCTTTCCGAAACTGCCGCAGACCTTCTGGGAACGCTCGCTGCTGAAGCAGCCCGCCGACCGCGACGTGCAATGCCACGCCAGCGCCTGGCAGATGGACGGCTACGAGGACGTGCGCATCAAGCAGTGCATCGAGCCGACGCAGGAACACCTCATGACCGTCTATCACGAGCTCGGTCACGTATTCTATTACCTCTCCTACAAGGATCAGCCGTACCTGTTCCAGAGCGGCGCCAACGACGGCTTCCACGAAGCGATCGGCGATACGGTGAATCTGTCGATGACGCCGGCGTACCTGCACACCATCGGTCTCGCCGGCCCCGTGAAACGCAGCCGCGAAGCGACGATCAATCAGCAGATGAAAATGGCGCTCGACAAGATCGCCTTCCTGCCGTTCGGCAAGCTGATCGACGAATGGCGCTGGAAAGTGTTTTCCGGCGAAGTGAAACCCGAGAACTACAACGCCGCCTGGTGGCAGCTGCGCGAGCAGTACCAGGGCGTCGCGGCGCCGGTGCCGCGCAGCGAAGAGGATTTCGATCCGGGCGCGAAGTACCACATTCCCGCCAACACGCCGTACACGCGTTATTTCCTGTCCTTCATCCTGCAGTTCCAGTTCCACAAGGCGCTGTGCGACGCAGCGGGCTTCAAGGGTCCCTTGAGCGAATGTTCCGTCTACGGCAACGAAGAAGCCGGGCGACGCTTCCGCGAAATGCTGGCGCTGGGCCAGAGCCAGCCGTGGCAGGACACGCTCGAGAAACTCACCGGCACACGCGACATGGACGCCTCGGCGATCATGGATTACTTCGCGCCGCTGTCAGCGTGGCTGACCGTGGAGAACGAGGGGCAGCAGTGCGGCTGGGAATGATCGTGCCTGCGTCATCGCACATCGTCCTGACTGACCCTCATTACTAAAAATCGTTTGATCGCAATCGCGAGGATCGTCCATGTCATCGACCTCATCCACTGCCCAGCTCACGCCGCGCGCCATCGTTCTGTCGGTGGTGCTGGCGGTGATTCTGGCCGCAGCGAACACCTATCTCGGCCTGTTCGCCGGCCTCACCATCGCCACGGCGATTCCGGCGGCGGTGCTGTCGATGGGCGTGCTGCGCCTGCTGGGTGGCGGCACCATCCTCGAGAACAACATCGTGCAGACCGGCGCGTCGGCCGGTTCGTCCATCGCCGCCGGCGTGATCTTCACCATTCCCGCGCTGATCATTCTGGGCTACTGGCAGGACTTCAGATATTCCTGGGTGCTGGCGATTGCCGGACTCGGCGGCCTGCTCGGCGTGCTGTTCTCGGTGCCGCTGCGACGCTCGATGATCGTGGAGCAGCCGCTGCCGTTTCCCGAAGGCAAGGCCGCGGCGGAAGTGCTCAAGGCCGGCGAGAATCCGGGCCCGGGTCTGAAGATCCTCGGTCTCTCCGCCGGCCTCGGTGCGCTGGTCAAGCTGGCTGCGGAAAGCGGGTTGCGCATGATCCCTGACCAGGCAGCGGGCGCCGGCTTCTTCGGCAAGTATCTCGGCTACATGGGCACCGGCCTGTCGCCGGCGCTGCTGGGCGTGGGCTACATCGTCGGGCTCAACATCGGCATCGTCGTCGTCTCCGGCAGCGTGCTCGCCTACAACATCGCGATCCCGTTCTATCACGCGTTCCTGCTGAGCGGCGATCCGGAAGTCGCGGCCAAGGTCGTCGGTGCGACGGCAGCAGAAGCCGCGGCGATCATTCGCGGTGATCGCATCCGCTACCTCGGCGTTGGCACGATGCTGGTCGGCGGCGTCTGGACGCTGTTCTCGCTGCGCAAGTCGCTGCTGTCCGGCATCAAGAGCGGCATCGCGGCAGCGCGCAAGGGTGCAGGCGCCAATCTCGCCGAGACCGAACGCGATCTGCCGATGAAGTGGATGCTGGTCGCGCTGCTGCTGTTCGTGCTGCCGCTCGCGGGCCTGTACCAGGCGATCGTGCAGAACTGGGGCGTGAGCATCCCGATGACGATCATCATGATCGTCGCCGGCTTCCTGTTCGTGTCGGTGTCGGCCTATCTCGCCGGACTGGTTGGTTCGTCGAACAATCCTGTATCCGGCATCACCATCGCCACCATCCTGTTCGCGTCCGTCGTGTTGATGCTGCTGCTGGGCAGCGATTCCAAGATCGGCGCGGTGGCCGCGATCATGATCGGCGCGGTGGTGTGCTGTGCCGCGGCCGTCGGCGGCGACAATTTGCAGGATCTCAAAGCCGGCTATCTCGTCGGCGCCACGCCCTGGAAGCAGCAGCTCATGCTGGGCATCGGCGCATTTTCCTGCGCGCTGATCATGGCACCGGTGCTGAACCTGCTGGCGCAGGCCTATGGCATCGGCGATCCGACCCGCCCGGGTTCATTGCAGGCACCGCAGGCCACGCTGATGGCCTCGGTGGCGCAGGGTCTGTTCGGCGGCAAATTGCCGTGGGACATGATCATCGCCGGCGGCGTCATCGGCGCGCTGGTGATCGCTCTCGACAGCTGGCTGAAATCGCGCAATTCCAGTTTCCGCGTGCCGGTGCTGGCCGCAGCCATCGGCATCTATCTACCGCTGGAACTGATGGTGCCGATCTTCCTCGGCGGCCTGCTGGCTTACTTCGTCGAGAGGCGCCACGGCGTCGTTGGCACGCATGACGAGTCGCTGCGCGACCGCGTGCATCGTCCCGGCGTGCTGTTCTCCGCCGGCCTGATCACTGGCGAGGCGCTGATGGGTATCGCGATTGCCATCCCGATCGTCGTGAGCGAGCGCGCCGATGTGCTGGCGCTGCCGGCGCAGTTCCATTTCGGCCAGTTCGTCGGTCTGGTAGTGCTGGCGGTCGTCGGCTGGCTGCTGTATCGGGCGTCGGTGCGCGGGATGGGTGCGGAGAAGGCCGGCTAGCTTTGCGCTTCTGACTGTAGGTCAGGCTTTAGCCTGACTTCTCAGAGGCCGGCTAAAGCCGGCCCCACAGGCAGAGGAACGTTATCGTTTCCCGGAAATCACTTCGATCCGGCCGTTGTTGCCGATCAGGCCGGACGCGACCCACGAAGTCAGGCTGACGATCAGCGACGCGCCGATGGCGGTCCAGAAGCTGCTGATCGCAAAACCGCCGAGCAGCGCCGCGACCAGTCCCAGCATCCCGGCATTGATGACGATCAGGAACAGTCCCAGCGTCACGAGCGTCAGCGGCAAGGTCAGCACGACGGCGATCGGCCGGATGACCGCATTCACGATCCCCAGCAGCAAGGCCGCGGCGAGCAGCGTGCCCGCAGTATCGAACTGCAATCCCGGCAGCACCTTGGTGGCAAGCCACAGCCCGAGCGCGACGATCGCACAACGCAGAAAGAAACCGGTCACTGGCGAGACCCCCTGTGCAACGGGACGAGCGGACATGAAAGCATGAATCCGGCCTTTGCTGCGAAATTCAAGAAGCGGTTTTCACACGGAGATCACGGAGACCACGGAGGTCGGAAGAGAAAAGAATTTCCACGGGGAAGGAGTGGGAACACGGGGAGCACGGGGAAAGAAAATTTCTGTTCCGAGACCCCGTGTTCCCCGTGTCCCCCGTGGAAATTTTTCTTCTCTTCTCCGAACTCCGTGGTCTCCGTGATCTCCGTGTGAAACCTCCTAACTCTTGAACTGCCTGCGCAACCCCGACCAGCAGTCGGCATAGTCGGACTGCAATTGCGGCAGGGCGAGAGCGTAGGAGGTCGGGCGGATGACGTTGCGCGTTTCGAACATGAACGCCATCGTGTCGCTGATCCGTTGCGGCGCGGTCGTATCCGCAACGCTCGCACGTTCAAAGGTCGTCGCGTCGGGGCCGTGACCGCTCATGCAGTTGTGCAGCGAGGCGCCGCCGGGCGCGAAGCCGCCGGCTTTCGCATCGTAGACGCCGTGGATCAGGCCCATGAACTCGCTCGCGACATTGCGGTGAAACCAGGGCGGACGGAACGTGTCCTCCATCGCCAGCCAGCGCGGCGGAAAGATCACGAAGTCGATCGTGTCGACGCCCGGCGTATCGCTGGGCGATTGCAGCACCAGGAAGATCGACGGATCGGGATGGTCGTAGCTGATCGAGCCGATGGTGTTGAAGCGGCGCAGATCGTACTTGTACGGCGCGTCGTTGCCGTGCCAGGCGACGACGTCGAGCGGCGAGTGATCGATCGGCGCCGACCACAGATGGCCGAGAAACTTGGCGATGAGTTCGAAGTCGCCTTCGCGGTCTTCGAACCACGCGACCGGCGTCTGGAAGTCGCGCGGATTGGCGAGGCCGTTCGAACCGATCGGTCCGAGATCCGGCAATCGAAACGGCGCACCGAAGTTTTCGCAGACATAGCCGCGCGCCTGCGCTTCCAGCAACTCGACGCGAAAGCGCACGCCGCGCGGAATGACCGCGACTTCCTGCGGCTCGATCTCGATGAGCCCGAGTTCGGTCGCGAGCCGTAATGCACCGAGCTGCGGCACGATCAGCAGTTCGCCGTCGGCGCTGTAGAAGAACCGGTCGCGCATGGACTGGTTCGCGACATACCAGTAGATGCCGCAACCGCTCTGCGCTTCGGGCGAGCCGTTGCCCGCGGCCGTCGTGAGACCCTGCACGAAATCGGTGGGCCGCTCCGGAATCGGCAACGGGTCCCAGCGCAATTGATTCGGCGACGTCGCTGCGGCATCGAACTGGTTCGTGATCAATCCATCCTCGCGGCGTTCGAACCGGCCATGCATCGCGGCCGGGCGGATGCGATACAGCCACGACCGGCGGTTGGCGTGTCGCGGCGAGGTGAAGGCCGTGCCCGACAGTTGCTCTGCATACAATCCGAGCGGCGCACGCTGCGGCGAATTGCGTCCGGTCGGCAGGGCACCGCTGCGCGCCTCGGTGGCGAAGTGATTGGCGAAGCCGCTCTGGTAGGCGAGTGCTGACGCGGTATTCATGAGTGCCTGCGCAGTCGCTGGTGGCGGGGCGATGATATAGCAACGTCGGCAGGGCGGCGGCGATGCGGTACGCTTGCGACGGGACGAACAACTACAAGGCTCCGCATATGCATTACGTCGCGATCGTTACCGTTCTCGCCCTGATCGAATTCCTGTTCTTCGGCGCGCTGGTCGGACGCGCCCGCGCCCGGCACGGCATCGCCGCACCGGCGGTCTCCGGCAATGAAGTATTCGAACGCTACTTCCGCGTGCAGATGAACACGCTGGAACAGCTCGTGCTGTTTCTGCCGTCGCTGTGGATCTTCGCGCACTACGCAAGCGCGACCTGGGCCGCCGGCCTGGGCGCCGTTTTCATCATCGGGCGCGCCATCTATTGTCGTTCCTACGTGCGCGATCCGAAAAGCCGTTCGCTGGGATTCGTGCTGACGGCGTTGCCGACGCTGATCATGATCGTCGGCATTCTGGTGCAGGCGGTTCGCGCGCTGATGGCGGAGCAGTAGAACGAATCTGCTCAGATCGCCGTCGTTTGTTCCCTCCTCCGCGCAGCGGGGGAGGGTCAGGGTGGGGGCACAACGCAATCTGTGCTGCTTATCAAGTAGCCCCCATCCTGTCCTTCTCCCTCGCTGGGGGATCTCCGACGCGCTTTCGCGCGCCTCCTCCCCGCTGCGCGGAGGAAGGGACGCATCATTCGGGTCTACCCCTCAACCCGCCTGCTTGCGCAGTTCGCGATCCTGCTGCATGCGCCGGTCCGCGAGGATCATGAGTTCCTTCGGGTACAGGTGATCGCGCGGAAAGCTGGACGTGCCCACGCTGGCATTGGCGCGGATCAGGCGATTTGCGACCGAGACCGTGCTGGCATAGATGTTGTTGCGGATGCGCTGGGCGATGGCGGCGCCCATCGCTTCGTCGGCTTCCGTCAGCAGCACGACGAAATCATCGCCGCCGACCCGCGCCGCCACGTCGGAGGCGCGGATGGAGCGGCCGATGGCCGCCGCCACCGATCGCAGCACTTCGCTGCCGGCCTCGTGCCCCAGCGTGTCGTTCACGTAGCCGAGATTGTCGACGTCGATCATGGCGAGCGTGTACGGCCGGCCGAAGCGCTCGGCCTTGCGATGCTCCTGCTGCAGTACTTCTTCGAAGGCGCGCAGATTGAGCAGGCCCGTGAGCTGATCGCTGGCGGCGAGATCCGAGATGCGCTGCACCGCGCTCTGCATCTGTTCGATGAGGGCGCTGAGAATCAGTGCGATGGCGAGTCCGGGCAGGAGCTTGCTGAGCATGAGCACGGCGAACTGCGCGCTGGCCACATCGACGTCCGGCGTCAGCGCGCCCAGCAGCAGCCCGAGCAAGGCGATGACGAAGGCGGTGAGCGCGACGAGCCACCAGCGTCCGAACGCCAGCGCCACGGCCGCGAGCGGAATGAGATAGAGCGCCAGCAGCGCGCTTTGCGCAGCGCCGGTCGCAATGGCGATCAGCGTGACATAGAGGATCGTGGCGACGACGGCGATCCAGTGCTGGCGCGCCACCGGTCGCTGCAGCGCCGGAATCAGGCGCACCAGCACAATGCTGAAACTCAGCAGCGCGAGCGCGGCACCAGCCAGCACCGGGTTGCCGACGGTGGCCGGCGCGAAGGCAAACTGCAGAACACCGCTGGCGAGCGCCAGCAGCTCCAGGCCGAGCAATGCCTTCGTGGCGAAGCCCTGGATAGCGCTCCCTGCCGGCGCAGCACGCATGCGCGCGATTACTTCAGGCTGCTTTGCCGGATCGGACGATCCGTATCGCGGGTCGAGTCATCCTTGAGCAGGCCGAGCGCGAGCCCGGTTTCATAGTCGATGCCCGCCACCTTCGGCGCGTCGGCCGCCTGCTTCGCATCGATCACCACGTCCGGCGTGATGCCGACCTTGTGGATCGACACGCCCGACGGCGTGTAGTAACGCGAGGTGGTGAGCTTGACGGCATGACCATCCGACAGCGGCATCACGGTCTGCACCGAACCTTTGCCGTAGGTCTGCTGACCGAGGATGGTCGCGCGATGATGATCCTTGAGTGCGCCGGCCACGATTTCCGACGCCGACGCCGAACCGCCGTTGACCAGCACTACCAGCGGCGCGCCGTTCAGCGCATCGCCGGGTTGCGCATCCATTTCGAACTTCGCATCGGCGGCGCGGCCGTTCGCCGTGACGATGATGCCGTCTTCGAGGAAGACGTCGGAGACGCCGATCGCTGCTTCGAGCAGGCCGCCGGGATTGTCGCGCAGGTCCAGCACCAGTCCGTGCAGCTCGCTGCCGTTGCGGCGCTTCAGCTGTGCAATGGCCTTTTCCAGATCGGGTGTGGTGGTCTCGCTGAAATGCGAAATCTGCACATAGCCGATGCCCGGTTCGAGCAATTTTTCTTTGACGCTGTGCACCTGCACGTTGGCGCGCGCCAGCGTGAACTGCAGCGGCTGCGGCGTCTCGCGACGGGCGATGGTGATCTTGACCATCGAGCCCGGCTTGCCGCGCATGCGATCGATGGTGTCGTCGAGATTCTCGACGCTGACCGGCACTTCGTCGACGGCGACGATGGTGTCGCCGGCGAGCACGCCGGCGAGCGCTGCCGGGCCGCCTTCGATCGGCGAGACGACATTCACGGCGCCGTTCTCCAGCGCCACTTCGATGCCGACGCCGGAGTATTCGCCCGCGGTGCTGATGCGGATTTCGTTCAGCTCTTCGGCATTGAGGAAGGAGGAGTGCGGATCGAGATCGCCGACGAGTCCGCGGATGGCGGCTTCGATGAGTTCTTCGTCGGAGACATCGTCGACGTAGTCCTTGCGGACGAGTTCGAGGACTTCGGCGAGCAGTCGCGCGTCCTGCCAGCGCATGGGTTTGTCGGTGGCGGCGACCGGCTGTTCCGGTGCGATGCGTCGTTCGGCCTGGACGCTCGGGCCGACGGAGAGGCCGGCACCCAGCACGACGCCGAGCATCACCAGCAACAACACGCGAAAGGGTCGGGGAAATCGGTTCACGGTCACTGCACTTATGGATCGAAGGCCGCCATCAATATACAGCCGGCGTCGGCGGCTTAACGCCACTAAACGGCGCAGGCATTCCCTGAATCCCGTATGCCACCGGCTCGGTCTGTTTCTTCCTGTAGGTCAGGCTTTAGCCTGACTGTTTTCAGGCCGGCTGAAGCCGGCCCCACAGGAAGAAGAAAAGTCAGCCGGCGAGCCGCGCCATGAGCGGCGAGCCGGACACGCGCGTCACGCCGGGCGCGCCGCGCAGGATTTCCTGCAGCACCGCTTCCAGCGCCCGCGGCCGGCCGATCGCAAAGCCCTGCGCATAGTCGACGCCGAGCCGGCCGACGGCAGCGAGGATCGCTTCGCTTTCGATGCTCTCGGCGGTCGTCCTGAGATTCATCGACTGCGCGAGCTGCACGATCGCCGTCACGGTGGCCTGCGAGCGCGAGCCCGTGGCGAGATCGCGGATGAGCGCGCCGTCGATCTTCAGATCGGACACCGGCAGCGACTTGAGATAGGTGAGCGAGGACAGGCCGCGCCCGAAATCATCGAGCGCGATGCCGTGACCCAGGCCCTGCACGCGGCGGATCAGCGTCTCGGCGCGCACGATGTTGGCCACCGCGGCGGTTTCGGTGATCTCGAACGACAGCAGGCCCGGCGGCAGTTCGTACTCGCGCAGCTTGGCTTCGAGGAAGTCCGGGAAATTCTCGTCGCTGACGGACTGGCTCGACAGGTTGATGGCGAAATGCGCGCCGAGGCCCTGCAGCGCCGGCGCGGCCGACGAGAGGATTTCCAGCGCGTATTGAATGACCCAGCGATCGATGTCGGAGGCGATGCCGTGGCGCTCGGCCGAGAGGATGAACTTGTCGGGCGAGACGCTTTCGCCGGAGGCGTCGATCATGCGCAGCAGCAGTTCGAAGCGGCGCGCCGGCTCCTGCGAATTCAGTCTGACGATCGACTGCGCTTCCATGCGGAAGCGATCGTTGGCAATCGCCTCGCGCAGATCGCCGGCCGGCGTTGCATCCTCGAAACGCGGTCCTTCGAGAACCGGCGCAACTGCGGCGACGGTTTCCAGTATCGGCACCGCGACCGGCGGCGTTTCGATCGCTGCCGCTGGCGGCACCGGTTCCTGATACAGCTCGACTCGTCCGCGACCGCGCTGCTTGGCCGACTTGCAGGCGACTTCGGCCGTGGCGAGTGCGTGCGACAGCGGCAGGCGCGTTTCCGGCACGACGGCGAGGCCGAAACTCATGGACAGCGCGATGCGTTGGCCTTCGTGACGGAAATCGAGCTGTTCGATGCTCTCGACCAGGCTGCTGAAAAATTCCTCCGCCGCCTGCTGCGGCGTATCCGGCAGGAACAGCGCGAAGCGATCGCCCGAGATGCGCGAGGCAATCACGCTGCGCGGCAGATTGACGCGGATGGTTTCGGCGATGCGCGCCAGCACCTGATCGCCGACGTGCATGCCGTGGTTGTCGTTGATGACGTGCAGGCGATCGACGTCGGCATAGCCCACGCAGTGCCGGTCTTTCGGTCCCTGCGCGAGCGTGGCGAGCGCGCGGCGTTCGAACGCAGGGCGCGTGAGCAGGCCGGTCGCCGGGTCGTAGGAATTCTGCAGCACGTACGCGATGCGGCGCGCCAGCATTTCGACGATGCGCACCTGGCGCAGCTCGAAATCGGGCGCCGAATGCGGACGGAACAGCAAGAGGATGCCCGACACCGGTTCCGCGCCGTGACGGATCGGACAGGCGAGGATCTTGTACGGCAGCGTGCCGAGCGGACTGTTCGGCGGCGCCTTGTTGAGCGTCAGCGTGCGGCGCTGCACCTGCGCCCAGGCGAACAGATGGCGCTGCGTGCGATCGAGCAACTCCGCATCGGCGCGACGCTGCGCCGTGGCGAAGACCGTGGCGGCGATTTTTTTCTCCGGCACGAACAGCGCGCCCGCGGCGCAGTCGAGGTGATCGACACAGCTGCGCACGAGCTGGGTGAAATCATCGCTCTCGCCTTCTTCGGCGGCGCCGTTCGAATCGAGCAGCAGGGCGAGATCGCCGTCGCGCAGCGGCGCGCTCTGCGGCGTCTCCTCGACGGGGTTCTGATTGACGAGTTCGCGCGTCAGCACCTGCAGCGCCGGACGCAGCAGGCCGACCATCAGCGAGAACGGACGCGCGCCGCCGCTGCCGTCGCGACAGGACAGCGCGACCGCACCCAGCAGGTGAGCACCTTCGCGCAGGATGAAGACGTAGGCGGTTTCGCCGTCCCAGGAACGGGCGAAGCCGTCGCGTTCGGATGGATCGGGATCGGGGCTGCGCGCCGCGTTGAGCGCTTCTTCGACGACCTGCGGCAGGTCGGGGCCTTCGCAGCCGTCGGAAAGCCACAGCGGGGTGGCGAGGTGATCGTAGATGCCGATGCACAGCGCCCGCGGCATCAGCATTTTCATCAGCTGGCCGTAGGGGTCGAGCGAGGTCGACAGCGACTGCGCTTCCACCGTGTCTTCGTCGTCGAGAATCGTCGCCATCCGCTACTGCTTCCCACCCCGTGCGCCAGGGCATGTCGTTCGCGTTCTGGGAATGGATCATCCATCCGGGGATGCAGGGGTTCCTTGAAGTCGACCGCACTTTCGAGCGGCCGGTACGGTAATAACATATCGTCGGCGCGATGTCGGCGAAACCCCCGTGACCGCAGTCACGCTTTCCCTGATTTCCTCCTTGTTTTTCCAGTGCAGCGCGTCACTGCAGCGTCGGCGAATCGCTCACGGTTTTCGCAGCCAGGGGGCGGGATCCAGGGCCTGCCGGCCCTGGCGGATTTCGAGGTAGAGACCCGGTTTGCCGAAGCCCGCGGCGTCGCCGACGGCGCCGAGCGCATCGCCCGCGGCGACCCGCTCGCCGACCTTGCGATAGAGCTGCTCGTTGTAGCCGTACAGGCTCATGAAGCCGCCGCCGTGATCCAGCACCAGCAGCAGGCCGAGACCGGGCAGCCAGTCGGCGTATACGACGCGACCGGGAAAGGGCGCGCGCACCTGCGTGCCCCGATCGGCGCCGATGACCATGCCCTGCCATTTCAACGGGCCGCCCGCGCGGGTCTGTCCGAAACGGGCGAGGGCATTGCCTTTCACCGGCCAGGGCAGCTTGCCGCGGGCGCGCGCAAAGGGCTGATCGCCGTAGTCGGGAAATTCCTGGATCGCGCGGCGCAGCTGTTCGACGAGTTTTTCCAGCGCCTGCGCCTCGCGCCGCGCCTTGGCCAGTTCGTCGTTGCGCGTCTTGATCGTCGCCTGCACCTTCGCCAGCGTGAGCTTGCGCTGGTCGCGCGCGCCGGCCAGCGATTTCACTTCACTGGCCTGCTCGGTTTCGAGGGCCTTCAGCCGTGCCGCTTCGGCGCTGATGTTTTCGCTCAGCAATTCCAGGTGCGACAGGTGTTCGGTGATGGCGGTGATGCGCTCGGCGCGGGCGCGGCCGAAATAGCCGTACCAGGCCATGGTGCGGCCGAGTTGCGCCGGATCGCCCTGGTTCAGCAGCAGCTTGAGCTGTTCCTGACGCCCGTTCATGTAGGCCGTACGCAATTCGCCGGCCAGCGCATCGCGCTCCGCATCGATTTTCTTCTGGGTGTCGGCACGTTCCGCCTGCAGCGACTTCAGGCGGGCCTCGGCGGCCTCGCGGCGTTCGCGCACGCCCGACAGCCGCTCGCGGGCGGACTGGACGGCGAGATCCGCCTGGCGCACTTCCTTGCTGAGCGAATCGCGTTTTTCCGCTTCGGCATGGATCGACCGGCGAATGGACTCGATCCGGCTGCGGACCTGCTTGAGTTCGCCTTCTTTGGCCGCCGGATCGGCCGCCGCGTGGACAGGCAGGCCGTTGCCCAGCCACAGGCCGATCGCGGCGATGGCGAGGCCCAATCCAATCCCTGCCCGCCGCATCGCTATACGAACCTCCCGCCGCATTCTGCAAAACCGCGCGCCGGGGCTGTGAGCCCGGGACCGGCTGCTATACTTTGCGCCCTTTTTTGGGTGGGCCTCGGGGCCGGCAGGAAGCGGCGGCACGAGCCGCACGCCTTCCAACTCCCCGATTGAGCCCCATAGTCGCGTCTGACCCAACCGGACGGATGATCTGCAGCAATGAGTCGATTTCTGGAATACATCACCAACCATCCCTTCCTGATCGCGGCCGCGGCGATTCTGGCCGTTCTGGCGATCGTGATCGAGATCCGCGAGCGCGCCAAGGGTTCCTCGATGCTGGGCACCGGCGATGCCGTGCGGCTCACGAACTCGGGCGCGCTGGTACTCGACGTGCGCGACGCGGGTGAATACGACGCCGGCCACATCATCGATGCGCGCAACATCCCGGCGAAGGAAATCGGCGAGCGCGCCGAGACGCTCAAGAAGTACAAGGACAAGCCCGTGGTGGTGTGCTGCGAAAACGGCTTCGCATCGGCCACCGCCGCGAAAGCACTCAAGGCCGCGGGTTTCAACAAGGTGGCGACGCTGCGCGGCGGACTGCGCACCTGGCGCCAGGAAAATCTGCCGCTGGTGAAGGGCAGCGGCAAGAAGGACGGGAAGCAGGCATGAGCGCCGCACCCGTCGTCATGTATTCCACCGCGTACTGCGGCTACTGCCAGCGCGCGCGCAGCCTGCTCGAACGCAAGGGCGTCGCGGTGCAGGAAATCAAGGTCGATGAAGATGCGCGCGAGCGCGAGACGATGATGCGAAGAAGCGGCGGACGCCGCACGGTGCCGCAGATTTTCATCGGCGAGCGGCACGTTGGGGGATACGATGATCTGGCGGCGCTGGATCGTTCGGGCGAACTCGATCAATTGCTGATGAGCAAGACCTGAAACGCCTTTCGCTGCGGCGAAACGGCCATTCATAAAATTCCACGACTGAGGATTAACGATCATGGTTGACGAAGTTCCCCCCCAGGCGACCAACGGGCAGGTCGATCCGAATGCGCCGCAGTTCGCCCCGCAGGCGGTGTATCTGAAGGATGTGTCGTTCGAGGCGCCGATCGGTCCGCGCGTGGCGCCGAACTCGGCCAACCCGACCATCAGCCTGAACCTCAACACCTCCGTGAACGATCTCGGCGGCGACATGAAGGAAGTCGTGCTCACGGTGCGCGTCGAAGCCAAGGCCGCGGAAAAGACCGTGTGGCTGGTCGAGGCGCAGCAGGCCGGTGCTTTCGGCATGCGCAATGTGCCCGCGGCCGACGCGCAGCGTCTGCTCGGCATCTTCTGCCCGAACTACCTGCTGCCCTATGCGCGTCACGTGATTTCCGACCTGCTCACCAAGGGCGGCTTCCCGCCGTTCCTGCTGCCGCCGGTCAATTTCGAAGTGCTGTTCAATCAGGCCGCCGCACAGGCCGCACAACAGCAGGCGGGCGCTGCGCCGGCCGGCAACGCCGTGAACTGATCGGCATCGCGCCGCAACGTTTCACATGAGCAGCACGCCGGAGACAGGAGCGACACCGGCGCCTGCCAGGATCGCGATCGTCGGCGCCGGTTCCTGGGGAACGGCGCTGGCGATCCAGTTCGCCCGCGCGGGTTGCGTCACCACGCTGTGGGGACGCGATCCGCACCACATGGCCGAACTGGCGCGCGACCGGCGCAATGCGCGTTACCTGCCTGACGCTCCCTTTCCCGAATCACTGACGGTCGATGCCGATCTCGCGCGCGTGCTCGCGGCGCATCGCGACATCGTCGTGTCGGTACCGAGTCACGCGCTGCGCGGCATGCTGGTCGAGCTTGCGCAGCATCGTCCCGCCTCCATGCGCCTGGCCTGGGCGACCAAGGGTTTCGAACTTTCGACCGGTCTCTTGCCGCACGAAGTAGCGGGGCAGGTGCTGGGCTCGGATGTGCCGACCGCAGTCATCTCCGGTCCGACGTTCGCGAAAGAAGTCGGCGCGGGGTTGCCGACGGCGATGACAGTCGCCTCGGCCGATGCCGAATTCGCAAGCGAACTCGCCAAGCGCATTTCGGGCCTGAATTTCCGCGCCTACACCTCCACCGACATCATCGGCGTGGAAATCGGCGGCGCGATCAAGAATGTACTCGCCATCGGCGCGGGGCTGTCCGACGGGCTCGGCTTCGGCGCGAATACGCGCATCGCGCTGATCACGCGCGGGCTGGTCGAGATGACGCGGCTCGGCGTGGCGCTCGGCGCACACAAGGACACGTTCATGGGACTCGCCGGCCTGGGCGATCTCGTGCTCACGTGTACTGACAATCAATCGCGCAATCGCCGCTTCGGCCTCGCGCTTGCCGCGGGCGAACGCATCGACAGCGCACAGAAGGCCATCGGCCAGGTCGTCGAAGGCGTACTCGCCGCGCGCGCCGTTCGCGAAGTCGCTACACGCGCCAACGTCGAAATGCCGATCAGCGAGCAGATTTATCGCGTCGTCCATGAAGGCATTCCACCCAAGGACGCCGTCAAGGAACTCATGAGCCGGGCGCTCAAGCCTGAGCATTCCTGAAGTTTCACACGGAGTTCACGGAGAACACGGAGATTCGGAAGAAGAGAAGAAAGTCTCCACGGGGGACACGGGGAACACGGGGCTCGGAACAGAATGAATTTCCTTTTCCCCGTGCTCCCCGTGTCCCCCGTGGAGAATTCTTCTTCTCCGTGTTCTCCGTGAACTCCGTGTGAAACCCTTCTTCATCCGAAATCCTGCTGCCGCCACGCCTCATAGGTAACGACGGCGACGGCGTTCGACAGGTTCAGGCTGCGGTTGCCCGGTCGCATGGGAATGCGCAGGCGCTGCTCCGGCGGACACCGCTCCAGCACGTCCTGCGGCAGACCGCGGGTTTCCGGGCCGAAGACGAATGCGTCGCCGGCGGCGAAGCGCGGCGTGTCGTAACGAACCGTGCCGCGCGTCGAAATCGCGAACCAGCGGGGCGCGCCGATCGCAGTGAGGCACTGGTCCAGCGAATCCCATTGCCGCACGTGCGCCAGCTCGGCGTAGTCCATGCCGGCGCGGCGCACGGCCTTCTCGTCGAGATCGAAGGCGATCGGCCGGATGAGATGCAGATGCGCGCCCGCATTGGCGCTCATGCGGATGACGTTGCCGGTGTTGGGCGGAATTTCCGGCTGGAACAGGATCAGGTGGAACATGCGGTGACGGGCTACTGGCTACAGGCTACGGGCCAGAGCAGAATGCGATCTATGAGTGACTCAAGCAATACGGCCGCATCGCTCGCGCTGGATTTCTGCGGCCTGAAGTTCGCCTCGCCGATCGTGCTGTTGTCGGGATGCGTCGGCTTCGGCGAGGAATACACCCGCGTCGAGGGCTTCTCCAACCGCGATGCCGGCGGCATCGTGCTCAAGGGCACGACGCGCGAGCCGCGCCTGGGCAATCCGCCGCATCGCGTCTACGAAACGCCGATGGGCATGCTGAACGCGATCGGCTTGCAGAATCCCGGCGTCGATCATGTCGTGACGACAATCCTGCCGGCGCTCGATTTCACCGAGACACGCTTCATCGCCAACGTCTGCGGTTCGACGATCGAGGACTACGTCGAAGTGGCGCGCCGTTTCGACGATTCGCCGATCGATGCGATCGAAATCAACATCTCCTGTCCGAACATCAAGGAAGGCGGCGTGCAGTTCGGCAACTATCCGGAAATGTCGGCACGCGTGGTCGCGGCGTGCCGCGCCGTGACGAAGAAGCCGCTGATCACCAAACTCTCGCCGAACCAGACCGACATCCGCGAGAACGCGCGTCACTGCATCGAGGCAGGCACCGATGCGCTCGCGGTGATCAACACCGTGATGGGCATGGCGATCGACGTGAACACGCGCCGGCCGGTGATCGGCAACGTCCAGGGCGGTCTCTCGGGCCCTGCGATCAAGCCGATCGCACTATTGAAGGTGCATCAAGTGTACGAAGTTGCGCGCAAGCACAACGTGCCGATCATCGGTCAAGGTGGCATCTGCTCGGCCAACGATGCGCTCGAATTCCTGATTGCCGGCGCGACGGCCGTCGGCGTCGGCACTGCGCTGTTCTACGATCCGCTGGTGTGCCCGAAGATCAATCGCGGCATTGCGGACTACCTCGCTCGCCACAACCTGCGTTCGGTCACCGAGCTTGTCGGTACCTCATCGGCTCATCCGCCGGCGGCGGGGTTGAGCAAGACGGGATAAGAGAATGGCCGCAAAAAGGCGCAAAGATCACAAGGTCGGAATCCGATTCATGCTCTGACTTTGAGATCTTTGCGCCTTTTTGCGGCCAATCCTTTCTTATCTCTTCCCTACTCATCATCCATCGCAAGTTCCTTCAACTTGCGCGTGAGTGTATTTCGTCCCCAGCCAAGTAGACGCGCAGCTTCCTGACGTCCGCCTTCGGCCTTGCGTAGTGCGGCGCGGATCAGCGTGCGTTCGAACTCCGGCATCGCATCGTCGAGCAGCGGCGTTTCGCCGGCAGCGAGACGTTTGTCCGCCCAGCTCGTGAGCTGGCGCGTCCACTCGTCCTGCAGTCGTGCGGGGCCGGGAGCACCGCCGAGATCGGTGGGAATGTCTTCGGCCTTGATCTCGCGGCCGGGCGCAGTCACGGTGAGTCGGCGACAGGTGTTGACGAGCTGGCGGACGTTGCCGGGCCAGTCGAAGCTCGACAGTACGGCCATCGCTTCCGGCGACAGCGTCTTCGATTCGACACCGAGTTCGATGGCGGCCGCGTCGAGATAGTGAAGGATCAGTTCCGGAATGTCTTCGCGACGCTGGCGCAGCGGCGGTACTTCGATGCGGATCACGTTCAGGCGGTGCAGCAGATCCTCGCGGAACATGTTCTGTTTCACGCGTTCTTCCAGCGCCTGGTGCGTGGCTGCGATCACGCGCACATCGACGCGCACGGGCACCTGGCCGCCGACGCGATAGAACTCGCCTTCGGCCAGTACGCGCAGCAGGCGGGTCTGCAGCTGCGGCGACATGTCGCCGATTTCATCGAGGAACAGCGTGCCGCCGTCGGCCTGTTCGAAGCGGCCGCGACGCAGTGCATCGGCGCCGGTGAACGAACCTTTTTCGTGACCGAACAGTTCGGACTCGAGCAGATCCGCAGTGAATGCGGACGTGTTCAGCGCGATGAAGGCCTTGCTGGCGCGCGGGCTGTGACGATGCAAGGCGCGGGCGACCAGTTCCTTGCCCGTGCCGGATTCGCCGGTGATCAGCACGGTCATGCTGGAGCGCGACAACCGGCCGATGGCGCGAAACACTTCCTGCATCGCCGGCGCCTGTCCCAGCATTTCGGGAATGCGGCGCGATTCGGTGCTGACTTCTTCGACGCGTTCCTTCTGCTGGGCTGCGCGACGCACCAGGTCGACGGCCTGATCGATGTCGAACGGCTTCGGCAGGTATTCGAAGGCGCCGCCCTGGTACGCGGCGACGGCGCTGTCGAGATCCGAGTGCGCCGTCATCACGATCACCGGCAGTTGCGGCTGGCTGTCGTGAATCTCGGTCAGCAGTTCGAGGCCGCTGCGGCCGGGCATGCGAATGTCGGTGATCAACACATCGGGTCGATCGCGTCGCAACGCCGCGAGCGCCGAGTCGGCGTGATCGAACGCGGTCGGCGCCATGCCTCCCTGGCGCAGCGCGCGCTCGAGCACCCAGCGGATGGAGGCATCGTCGTCGACGAGCCAGACATTAAGAGGCTTGACGGGCATCTGGAGCATGGAATGGCAGCAGGATGGTGAAGGTGGTCAGACCGGGGCGGCTTTCGAACTCGATCAGGCCATCGTGGCGACTGGCGAGATCCTGGGCGACGGCGAGGCCGAGGCCGGTGCCGTCGGGGCGTCCCGTCACGAGCGGATAGAAGAGCGTGTCGCGCAGCTGTTCGGGAACGCCCGGGCCGGTGTCTTCGAACTGGATGCACGCGACCAGGCGATAGCGTTTCGTGCCGATGTTCTGATTCGTCAGCGCCCGCGTGCGCAGGATGATCCGGCCGCCGTTCTGCGAGAGCGCCTGCACGGCGTTGCGCCCGAGATTGAGCATCGCCTGGATGATCTGGTGCCGGTCGAGCAGCAGCGGCGGCAGGCTCGGATCGTAATCGCGCTCCACCGACACGTTCGGCGGCGCATCGGCAGCCAGCAGGTGACCGACGTGCTGCAGCAGTTCGTGGATGTTGACCGACTCCTTGCGCGGGTGATGACCCGGACCCAGGAGCGTATCGACCAGCGTCGCGAGACGATCCGCTTCGCTGATGATGACGGAGGTGTACTCGCGCATCGCCGCATCGCCGAGCTGGCGTTCGAGCAGCTGCGCCGCGCCGCGCAGGCCGCCGAGCGGATTTTTGATCTCGTGCGCGAGCTGCCGGATCATGGCGCGGCTGCCGCCGATCTGGGTCAGCAATGCATTCTCGCGGGTGATGCGCTGGTGCTGCGTGCCGTCGCTGATTTCGATCAGCGCCGCGCCGGGCGTTCCGGGCTCTTCATACGGCGCGACATTGCAGTCGACGATCAACTCGCCGTCGCCGTTGACCGGTCGCAATGCCAGTTCGCGGCGCGAGATCGGTCGCCAGGTTTCCATCGCGCGTTCGACGACGAGAGTCAGCGCCGTCGCGTCGACCAGCAGTTCGGCGACCGGCCGGCCACGTACCTGATTGCGACTCACGCCGAACAGTGTTTCGGCGGCGACATTCAAATAGAGAAGGGTCTGCGCATCGTCGACGATCAGGATGCTCGTACTGAGACTGTCGAGAATGCGATCGGGATCTGCCATGGCGCGCCGGCCGATGCTCGTTGCGTGTGCAACCATGGCGCCCGTCACCCCGCCACCTGGCAGGTGTGACGACGGACCGTGCACGCGACAGCGCGCGCGCGAAGTCGGCGGAGAGAAGGACGGGTTACTTGCCCGGCTTGGGCGTCGACGGTTTGACCGCCGGTTTCTGCACGACCGGTCGATTGGTCGCCGGATCGATCTTTGCGGCAGACACCGCGGGATTCAGCGCAGCGTAAGTCGGCTGCGACGCAGGCATCTTGTTGCCGGCACGCGGTTGCGGCTTCGGCGGCGGACGGAGGGCAGGACCCGTCGGCGGCTGCGCTGCGGATTCCTGCCGCACGTAGAACACCACCCGTTCGGTTTCCTGGATCCTGTTGCCACCCGAATCGGTCACGGTGGCGATCACGGTGTGTTCGCCCCGGGCTACACCGGTCAGGTCGAAGGAAGTCGTGTTGCCCGGAAAGCCTTCGACCAGCCGGCCATCCAGATACAGGTTCAAGGTGTGGCCGGGCGCCAGCCCCGGTTCCGTCCGTATGTTCACGGTGACCTGGCCGCCAGTGTTGGCGATGGTTTCTTCTGGCGAGGGCTTCCAGATTTCGAAGTTGCGATACGCCGGCCCACTGTCGGCGGGCGTCGAACTGCTGGAAGAAGAACCGTATGAAGGAGTATTCGCGCTCGGCAGCGAAGAGCCCGTGCTCAGCTCCATCCGCGTCGCCCCCGGCACGGGGCGATCGGCGTAGTGAGTCACCCCGTCGGAGTCCACCCACTTCCACACTGTCTGCCCTGCAAGGGCAGGACCCGCGAGAAATGCGAGCAGCAACAGGGTAGTGCGCATGGGGATCGAGCATATCCGCTTCGCTCCGACCTGACAAAAGCGGCAACGACATTGTGTGAACGGCGTCACCGCCTCCTTGAAACAGAGCGGACGCCGGATCGTTGCCGATCCGGCGTCCGTGTGAGTTACACGCTGTAGTACAGCTCGAACTCCAGCGGGTGCGTGGACATGCGCACCTTGGTCACTTCCTGCATCTTCAGGCCGATGTAGGCATCGATGACGTCGTCGGTGAAGACGCCGCCTGCCTTGAGGAAGCCGCGATCCTTGTCGAGCGACTCGAGCGCCTGCTCCAGCGAGTAGCAGACTTCCGGAATGTTCTTGGCTTCTTCCGGTGGCAGGTCGTACAGATCCTTGTCCGCGGCTTCGCCCGGGTGGATCTTGTTCTGGATGCCGTCGAGACCGGCCATGAGCATCGCGGCGAAGGCGAGGTACGGATTCGCCGTCGAATCCGGGAAGCGCACTTCGATGCGACGGCCCTTCGGATTCGCCACCCACGGAATACGGATGGAGGCCGAACGGTTACGAGCCGAGTACGCCAGCATCACGGGCGCTTCGAAGCCCGGCACCAGGCGCTTGTAGCTGTTGGTGCTGGCGTTGGTGAACGCGTTGATGGCCTTGGCGTGCTTGATGATGCCGCCGATGTAGTACAGCGCCAGATCCGACAGGCCGGCGTACTTGTCGCCTGCGAACAGCGGCTTGCCGTCCTTCGAGATCGACTGGTGCACGTGCATGCCGCTGCCGTTGTCGCCGACCAGCGGCTTCGGCATGAACGTCACGGTCTTGCCGTAGGCGTGCGCGACGTTGTGAATGGCGTACTTGAGCATCTGCACTTCGTCGGCCTTGCGGACCAGCGTGTTGGCGTTCACGCCGATTTCGCACTGGCCGGCGGTGGCGACTTCGTGGTGATGCACTTCGACCTTCATGCCCAGTTCTTCGAGCGCCAGGCACATGGCCGAACGCAGATCCTGGAACGAATCGACCGGCGGCACGGGGAAGTAGCCGCCCTTCACGCCGGGGCGGTGCGCCTTGTTGCCGTCTTCGTAGTGCTTGCCCGAGCTCCAGGCGGCTTCGACGGATTCGATGTCGAAGAACGAGCCCTGCATGTTCGTGCCGTAACGCACGTTGTCGAAAATGAAGAATTCGTTTTCGGGACCGAACAGCGCCTTCTCGCCGATGCCGGTCGACTTGAGGTACGCCTCGGCACGCTTCGCGATGGAACGCGGATCGCGCTCGTAGCCCTGCATGGTGGAGGGCTCGAGAACGTCGCAGCGGATGATCAGCGTCTTCTCTTCGAAGAAGGGATCGAGCACGGCCGTGCTGGGATCGGGCATCAGCACCATGTCGGACTCGTTGATGCCCTTCCAGCCCGCAATGGACGAGCCGTCGAACATCTTGCCGTCTTCGAAGAATCCGGCATCGATGGTGTGCGCGGGAACGGTAACGTGCTGTTCCTTGCCGCGCGTATCCGTGAAGCGCAGATCCACAAAGGTGACTTCCTTATCCTTCAACATGCTGAGGACTTCAGCGGCGGTCGTCATGAGTTCTCCTCCGGTAGACAGCGAGATGGTTGACCCCGGCTCGCTCGCTGTTACGACGCCGCAGGTTTTAATTCGATCTGGACCCGCGAAATTGCAGGAACCATGCCATCGCACCGTCATGGCGCAAGTCGTTGGATTTGACGGGGTTGGCAGGCGCCGCTGGCCTTCATGAGCACCATATCGGTGCGAAAACGGGCCACTATCGCACCGGGATGATGCATCTCTGATGTTGAGCGCCGCAATAGGGCAACGTGACGGGCCAGTGAGGGAAAGGCATCGCAACGGCTATACTCGCGCGCTTTTCGCCGCGGGATGCCCTCCGGGCACTGTTTTCGGCGATCTTTCCGGCAGTTTCAGGAAACCGCATGGCCGCCCCAAAAGCCGACGCGCCACGAACCTTTCAGGATCTGATCTTCGCCCTGCAGTCCTACTGGGCACGGCAGGGCTGCGTGATCCTGCAGCCCTACGACATGGAAATGGGCGCGGGGACGTTCCACACGGCCACGTTGCTGCGCGCCGTCGGGCCGGAGCCGTGGAGTGCGGCCTATGTGCAGCCCTCGCGCCGGCCGACCGATGGCCGCTATGGCGACAATCCCTTCCGGCTGCAGCACTACTATCAGTTCCAGGTCGTCCTCAAGCCGTCGCCCGACAACATCATCGATCTGTATCTCGGGTCGCTCGCGAATCTCGGTTTCGATCCGCTGACCCATGACATCCGCCTGGTCGAAGACAACTGGGAATCTCCGACGCTCGGCGCCTGGGGCCTCGGTTGGGAGATCTGGCTGAACGGCATGGAAGTCACGCAGTTCACCTACTTCCAGCAGGTCGGCGGTCTCGACTGTCGGCCGGTGATGGGCGAGATCACTTACGGGCTCGAGCGCCTGGCGATGTACCTGCAGGGCGTGGAGAGCATCTTCGACATCGTCTGGTCCGACGGCCCGTTCGGTCGCGTGACGTACGGCGATGTGTATCACCAGAACGAGGTCGAGCAGTCGAAGTACAACTTCGAGTTCGCCGACACCGCGATGCTGTTCCGTCACTTCCAGGAACACGAAACTGCGTGCCGCACGCTGCTGGAGAACGGCCTGGCGTTGCCGGCCTATGAACAGATGCTCAAGACCTCCCATACCTTCAACCTGCTCGATGCGCGCAAGGCCATCTCCGTGACGGAGCGGCAGGGCTACATCCTGCGAGTGCGCGCCCTGGCGAAGAGCGTCGCCGAAACCTATTTCAAGTCTCGGGAGGCGCTCGGCTTTCCGATGCTTGCGCGCGCTGCGGCCGGAGCATCGAAGCCATGAGCAAGCGCGATTTCCTGGTCGAGATCGGCACGGAAGAGCTGCCGCCGAAGTCGCTGTTCACGCTGGCGCAGGCATTCGCTGCCGGCGTGACACGTGGTCTCGACAACGCCAATGTGAAGCATGGCGACGTCGACTGGTTCGCCACGCCGCGCCGCCTCGCGGTCCGCGTTGCCGCAGTGGCCGATCATCAGCCGGATCAGGAAATCCGGCGCCAGGGTCCGGCGATAGCGAACGCCTACGATGCGAACGGGCAGCCGACGCGTGCGGCGCTGGGATTTGCCGCTTCCTGCGGCGTGAAGCTCGAAGAGCTGCAGCAGGTCGATGGGCCCAAGGGCAAGGTGCTGCAGTTCGTCGGCGTGAAAGCCGGTGAAGCAGTCGGCTCATTGCTGCCGGGCATCGTCTCCGCCGCGCTGGGTGAGCTGCCGATCGCCAAGCGCATGCGCTGGGGCAGCGGCGATCAGGAATTCGTGCGTCCGGTGCACTGGGTGGTGATGCTGTTCGGTTCGACGGTCGTCGAGGCGGACGTGCTGGGCAAGCCGGCGGGCAAGCAGTCGCACGGTCATCGGTTCCACGCACCGCAGGCCATCGCGATTTCCAGTCCGGCCAGATATCCCGACCTGCTGAAAGAGAAGGGGCGGGTGGTCGCGGATGTCGCACAGCGACGCGAATCGATCCGCGCCGGCGTCACAGCCATCGCCGAATCGCTGGGCGGCGCGGCGGTGATCGAGCCGGCGCTGCTCGATGAAGTGACTGCGCTGGTCGAGTGGCCGGTGCCGCTCGCCGGTCGCTTCGACGCGCGCTTCCTCGATCTGCCGCCGGAAGTGCTGATCGCGACCATGCAGGATCATCAGCGTTATTTCCCGGTGAAGGGCGCCGATGGCCGGTTGATGAATTCATTCATCACCGTGGCGAACATCGAGAGCAAGGATCCCACCAAGGTGCGCGACGGCAATGAGCGGGTGGTGCGTCCGCGTCTTGCCGATGCCGCGTTCTTCTGGGAAACGGATCGCAAGCAATCGCTGGCCTCGCGGCGCGAAGCGCTGAAGGCGGTCACCTTCCAGGGCAAGCTCGGCTCGCTGTACGACAAGAGCGAGCGCGTCGCGACGCTTGCGGCGCAGATTGCCGAGATCATCGGCGCCGACACAGCGCTGACGCGTCGTGCCGCGCAACTGAGCAAATGCGATCTGCTGTCGGCGATGGTCGGGGAGTTTCCGGAGCTGCAAGGTCTCATGGGCCGCTACTATGCGCAGCACGACGGCGAATCGTCCGAAGTCGCCGCGGCGCTCGAAGAACAGTACTGGCCGCGTTTCTCCGGCGATCAGTTGCCGGTCGGTCGCGTCGGCATCGCCGTGTCCATGGCCGACAAGCTCGACACCATCGCCGGTATTTTCAGCATCGGACAGAAGCCCTCGGGCACGCGCGATCCGTTCGGCCTGCGGCGTGCCGCACTCGGCGTGCTGCGCATCTGTTTCGAGCGCGAACTCGACCTGGATCTGATGCAGCTGGTGCAGAGTGCCGTAGCGCAGCAACCCGTCGCGGCGCCGGCGGAGACCGTCGCAGAGATCTGGGACTACCTGACGGAGCGGCTGCGCAGCTCCTATCTCGAAGACGATTCGCCGCTACGCATCACCACTGAAATGTTCGACGCCGTGATCGCGAGCCGCTCGCAGTCGCCGCTCGACATTCATCGTCGCCTGCAGGCCTTGGTCACCTTCCTGGCGCTGCCGGAGGCGCAGAGTCTGTCGGGCGCCAACAAACGCATCGCGAACATCCTGCGCAAGGCGCCCGACGATATTTCCGGCGCGGTCGATGCGAACCGGCTGCAGGATCCGGCCGAGCGCGCGCTCTTCGAGCATGTGATCGCGACGGAGCGCGCGGTGAATCCGTTGCTGGCCCGACGCGAGTACGGTGCGGCGCTGACGCAGCTGGCGAGCCTGCGCGAGGACGTGGACAAGTTCTTCGACAGCGTCATGGTCATGGCGGAGGATGCGGAGGTACGCCTGAACCGTCTGGCGCTGCTGGTGCGTCTGCGCGGCGTGTTTCTGCAGATCGCGGATCTGTCGCGACTGCCCGGCTGATATCGATCTTTCACGGCGGAGTCCGCTGAGTGCAGCTGCTGCGTTCGTTGCTCTACACCACCTGGCTGTTCGTCGGCACGGCGCTCTACGCTGTCGTCGTTCTGGCGTTGTCCTGGCTGCCGAGCCATCAGCTGTATGCGGTGGCGCGCAGCTGGTCGCGGGTCCAGCTCTGGGTGCTCAAGATCACCTGCGGTCTCAGCCACACGATCGAGGGTCAGGAGAACATCATCGAGGGCGCGCACATCTCGATGTGGAAGCATTCCTCGGCGTGGGAAACCATCGCGCAGGCGGGCATTTTTCCGGCGCAGTCCTGGGTACTGAAGCGCGAGTTGATGTGGATTCCGCTGGTGGGCTGGGCGCTGCATTTCCTGAAGCCCATTGCCATCAATCGGGGCGCCGGCGCGTCGGCGGTGAATCAGGTGGTCGACCAGGGCAAGCAGCGACTGGCGCAGGGACTGTGGATCCTCATCTTTCCCGAGGGCACGCGCACGGCGCCGGGAGAATCCAAGAAGTACGGCGTCAGCGGTTTTCTGCTGGCTTCGCGGGCCGGCTGCAAGATCGTGCCGGTCGCACACAACGCCGGGTACTACTGGCCGCGGCGCGGCTGGGTCAAAAAGCCGGGCAGGATCCGGGTCGTCATCGGGCCGGCGATCGACGCGGCCGGGCGAGATCCCCGTGAACTGGCGGAACAGGTACGGAACTGGATCGATGAGCAGGTGCGGTCGATGCCTGCTCCTCAGGGAAAATAATTTAACTGAAGTGGCGCTATTCCAATGGAGTAGCGCCTTATCAGGCAATTTTTCTAAACATCAAGATTGGCGACGGCCAGCGCGTTCCGCTCGATGAACTCGCGCCGCGGCTCCACCTGATCGCCCATCAACGTCGCAAAAATATCGTTGGCCGCGAGTGCGTCTTCGATGCGTACTTGAATCAGGCGCCGCGATGCCGGGTCGATCGTGGTCTCCCAGAGCTGATCCGGATTCATCTCTCCCAGACCTTTGTAACGCTGCAAGGTCTGTCCCTTGCGGGCCTGGTCCATCAGCCACTCGATGGCCTGCTTGAAGCTGCCGATGTCCTGGCGCTGTTCGCCCTTGGCGATGTAGGCATCGGGTTGCAGTAACCCCGACAGCGTCTTGCCGAGCTCCGCAATGCCGCGATATTCAGCAGACTCGAAGAACTCACGGTGGATGTGCTTCTCGCTGGTGCTGCCATGCTCCGTGCGCGCCACGAGCAATTTGGGGGCGCCACCGTCCGTGCCGGGCAGCACCCGGACACGATACTTGCGGCCAGCATCGTCATGACCGTTGAGCTGGGTCTCGAATCCGCGGCCCCAGGCGGTCAGCCATTCCAGGCTGTCGTGATCCGCGAGCGTGACCTCGGGCGAGTAGATGAGCTGCTCGAGGACGCGCTGGTCGTAGCGACGTGATGAGCGACGCACGATGGCGGCAACCTCCATCCAGCGGCGAGCCAGCGATTCGAGGGCGGTGCCCATGAGTGGCGCCTGGTTGCCACCGGTGTGCAGGCGCGCCTCTTCGAGCGCCTGGTTCAGGAGCATCGCGCTCAGCTCGTTGTCGTCCTTGACGTAGTGTTCGGCCTTGCCTTTCTTGAGCTTGTACAGCGGCGGCTGGGCAATGTAGATGTGGCCGCGTTCGATCAGTTGCGGCATCTGCCGGTAGAAGAACGTCAGCAGCAGCGTGCGGATGTGCGAGCCGTCCACGTCGGCGTCGGTCATCACGATGATGCGGTGATAGCGCAGCTTGTCGGGATTGAAATCATCGGCGCCGATGCCGCAGCCCAGCGCGGTGATGAGGGTGCCGACTTCCGCGGACGACAGCATCTTGTCGAAGCGCGCCTTTTCCACGTTCAGGATCTTGCCCTTGAGCGGCAGGATGGCCTGTGTGCGGCGATCGCGGCCCTGCTTGGCCGAGCCACCTGCCGAGTCACCCTCGACCAGAAAGATCTCCGAGAGCGCGGGATCCTTCTCCTGACAGTCCGCCAGTTTTCCCGGCAGACCCGCCAGATCCAGCGCGCCTTTGCGGCGAGTCATTTCTCGCGCCTTGCGGGCGGCTTCGCGTGCACGCGCGGCTTCGACGATCTTCGAGGCGATGGCCTTGGCTTGAGCAGGGTGTTCGAGCAGGAATTCCTCAAGCTTCGCACCGACGGTGGCTTCGACGATGCCCTTGATCTCCGAGGAAACCAGCTTGTCCTTGGTCTGGGACGAGAACTTCGGATCCGGCATCTTGACCGAGAGAATCGCGGTCAGCCCTTCGCGGGCGTCGTCGCCGGTCGTCGCCGTCTTGTCCTTGGCCGCGTATTGCTCCTCGACGTAGTGATTGAGCGTGCGGGTCAGCGCACTGCGAAATCCGGCCAAGTGCGTACCGCCGTCCTTCTGCGGAATGTTGTTGGTGTAGCAGTACATGCTCTCCTGGTAGGAGTCATTCCATTGCAGACCGAGTTCGACGGTGATCGCGTCCTGCTGGGTACGGAACCAGATGATCGATTCATGGACCGGGGTCTGATTGCGGTTGAGGTAGCGGACGAACTCGCTGATGCCGCCCTCGTATTCGAACACTTCCCGCTTCTCGTCGCGCTCGTCGACCAGTTCGATCCGCACGCCCGAGTTCAGGAAGGACAGCTCTCGCAGCCGCTTGGCCAGCACGTCATAGTCGAATTCGATGTTGGTGAAGATCTGGGCGCTGGGCTTGAAGCGGATGATGGTGCCGCGCTTCTCGGTCACCCCGGTTTCCGCCAAGGGCGCCTGAGGATCGCCCAACCGGTATTCCTGGTTGTAGAGCTTGCCGCTGCGATGAATGGTCAGCTGCAGGTATTCGGAAAGCGCGTTGACCACCGAGACGCCGACGCCGTGCAGGCCACCGGAAACCTTGTAGGAAGAATCGTCGAACTTACCGCCAGCATGCAGGATGGTCATGATGACCTCGGCGGCCGACCTGCCCTCCTCCGGATGGATATCCACAGGTATTCCACGGCCGTCGTCGGCCACCGTGACCGACTGGTCGGCATGGATGGTGACGGTGATTTGCGAGCAGTGGCCGGCGAGCGCTTCGTCGATGGAGTTGTCGACGACCTCGAACACCATGTGGTGCAAACCGGTACCGTCATCGGTGTCGCCGATGTACATTCCGGGCCGTTTCCGCACGGCATCCAGGCCCTTCAAAACCTTGATTTTGCTTGAGTCGTAGACGTCGGAGTCAGTCATGGTGCAACCTGGATTGACGAGCGCGAAATTATAGCATTGGGGTGAATCTGCCTTGTTCCACGTGGAACGTTCGCCGCACATTGACCCCTTTCAGCCCCGCCTCGCTGACGGACGTGACGATCAATTGCGAAGGCACCGAATCGATCGCTTCGAGAAGTTTCCCCAAATTATCCACATCCAGCTCGGCGGCTGGATCGTCCAGCAGCAACGTGGTTGGCACCTGAGCGGTTACCGAACGGAGTTGCACCTGAGCCAGGATCAGGGCACAGGCGAGGAGCTTCTGTTGCCCACGGGAGATACGGTCGCGAGCCAGAGTACCGTCGACCCGGAAAGTCAGGTCGGAGCGATGCGGCCCGACGGTCGTCGTTCGGAGTTGTTGATCCCTGGGACGCTTGGCCGCGAACTCATCGCTCAGCGATTGATCGGCAGCCCATCCGCGGCGGTACTCAAAAGTCGCGGCTTCGCCCAGCAGCTTCCCGGCAATCTGTTCAAACACGGGACGCAACATCGCGACGTAGTGGCCGCGGTATCGATCCACGGCCTCACCGCACTCCGCCATCTCCCCTTCCCACGCACTGACGACGGCAAGGGTCTGACCGGCTCGGAAGGCTGCGTTGCGCTGGAGGAGCGCCCGCTGGTAGCGACGCCAGACCGCCAGAAAGTTGTGTTCCACGTGGAACACGCCCCAATCCATCAGCCGGCGGCGACGGGCTGAGCCTTCTTCGATCAGCCGGTGCACGCTGGGATCGATGAGCTGGATGGGCAGGATCTCGGCAATTTCGGAGATGCTCGAAATGCCGTGCCCGGCAAGACGGGTCTGTGAGCGTCCCCCCACGAACTCTGTGCCGGCCGTCAGAATTCCCCGCGGCGCGTCGATTTCCGCGACGATCCGGAAGAACGATTCCCCTCTTCGAACCAGCTTCTCGCGTGTATTCGCCCGCAGCGAACGGGCGTGACCCAGAAAGAAGATTGCCTCCAGAAGGCTCGTCTTCCCCGAGGCATTCCTGCCCAGAATGCCGGTGCCGCGGGGATCAAACTCCAGGCGTGCGCGCTCGATGCATCGAAAATTCTCGATATCGATCGACGACAGCACGCATCAACCAGAACGAAAATCGAGCGTTACAGCCGCATGGGCATGACGACGTACTTCGACGAGGCCACCGACGGCGCCGTAACCAGGCAACTGTTGTTGGCATCCGTCAGCCCCAGCTGAACTTCGTTCCCGTCTACCGCGGCCAGTGCATCGAGCAGGTAATTCACATTGAATCCGATCTCGACTTCCTCACCGTCGTAGGCCACTTCCAGCTCTTCTTCGGCCTCTTCCTGCTCCGGGTTATGGGATTGCAGTACTAACGCGTTGGCTTTCACTGCCAAGCGAATGCCGCGGTACTTCTCGTTGGAAAGAATGGCCGCCCGCTGCAAGGCTGAGCGCAGAACATCCCGATCGGCACGGACCTGACGGGGCGGATTGGCAGGAATGACGCGTCCGTACTCCGGGAATCGACCGTCGATCAGCTTCGAAGTGAAGCGAATATCGCCGATATGAGCGCGAACGTGGTTGGTTCCGATCGCAAGTTCGACAGATCCTTCTGTTCCAAGCAGACGCTGCAGTTCGAGCACACCCTTGCGCGGCACGATAACCTGCTGTGCGCCACCGCTGCCGTCCTCCAGCTCGGTTTCGCAATAGGCGAGGCGATGGCCGTCAGTCGCGACAGTTCGCAGCACTTTCTCGGCAATTTCCACCAACATCCCGTTCAGGTAATAGCGAACGTCCTGCTGGGCCATCGAAAAATGCGTCTTGTCGAGCAGGCGTTTCAACGCCGCCTGAGAAACGGACAACGACTGCTGTGCACGGATGTCTTCGATCGTCGGGAAATCGCTGGCCGGGAGCGTCGTCAGGGTGAAACGGCTTTTGCCGGATTTGACCACCGCCTTCTCGCCTTCCACCGAGACAGTCACGTTCGCCTGTTCCGGGAGTGCTCTCACGATATCGAGCAGCTTCCGGCCCGGAACCGTGATCTCTCCGCCCTGCTGGAGAGACACCTTGGCTTTGGCCACCAGCTCCACCTCGAGATCGGTCGCAGTGATGGACAGCTCATCGCCGCGTCCCGCGATGAGCACATTGGCGAGGATGGGCATGGTCTGGCGCCGCTCCACCACCCCGATCACGGCCTGCAGTGGTGCGAGGATTGCTTCGCGTCCGGCACTGAACTTCATCGCTTCACCTGTGTTGTCTTAAAGATTTAATGAATTGGATATTTAAGAATTTATGATGATTACTGAGCAGATCGAAATCTGTGGAAAACTCACTTTATCCTTTCAGAATCAATCTATTGTCCTGTCGGTAACTTACCTGACGACGAGCTGGTGAGGTTGTACCCAACGTGTGTGCGACCTGTGGATTAATTTGATCCTCACGCCACCCACAAAGTATCCACAGCTAACCAGCCAGGGTTCTCAACAGGTTTTGATAGTCCTCGCTGATACGGATCTGCGATTCGCGCAAGTCCTTGATTACCCGGCAAGCATGCATCACGGTTGTATGGTCCCGGCCGCCGAACGCATCACCGATCTCCGGCAGGCTGTGACTCGTGAGTTCCTTGGCCAGCGCCATGGCCAGCTGTCGCGGTCGCGCGATCGATCGGCTGCGACGCTTCGACAGCAGGTCAGCCATGCGGATCTTGTAGTACTCCGCCACCGTTTTCTGGATGTTCTCGATCGTGACCAGGCGGTCCTGCAACGCCAGCAGGTCCCGCAGCGATTCCTTGGTGAACTCCAGCGTGATGGCGCGGCCCGTGAACTGCGAGTTCGCCACCACCCGGCGCAGGGCGCCTTCTAGTTCGCGAACATTCGAGCGAATTCGTTTGGCAATGAAAAAGGCCACTTCCTCGGAGAGCTCGACGCCCATCACCGCCGCCTTGCTCATCAGGATTGCGACGCAGGTTTCCAGTTCGGGCGGTTCGATCGCCACGGTCAGGCCCCAGCCGAAACGGGACTTCAAACGTTCCTCCAGGCCCTCGACCTCCTTCGGATAGCGGTCGCAGGTCAGGATGATCTGCTGCTGCCCTTCGAACAGGGCATTGAACGTGTGGAAGAACTCTTCCTGCGAACGGTCCTTGTTGGCGAAGAACTGGATGTCGTCGATCAACAGCGCATCGAGCGAGCGGTAAGCCGCCTTGAAGTCATTGATGGTGTTGTGTTGCAGCGCCTTGACCATGTCGCTGACGAAGCGCTCCGAGTGCACGTACGCCACACGGGCCTGATCGCTGCGACCCTTGATGGCATTGCCGACCGCGTGCATCAGATGCGTTTTTCCCAGGCCGACGCCGCCGTAGATGAACAGCGGGTTGTAGGCCCGACCGGGGTTCTGGGCCACCTGGTGCGCCGCCGCGCGGGCCAGCTGGTTGCTCTTGCCCTCGACGTAGTTTTCGAACGTGAAATCCGGATTCAGCCGGCTGCCCAGGACGGCGGGTGGCTCGCGCACCGGCATCCTTGAATTGCCTGCTGGTGCAGGTGCCGGAACGTTGGCTGCCGCCCGGGACCCCACCTCGAGGACGACCGAGAGGCCCGGCGCCGGCGACAATGCCTCGACCAGCTCGGAAATACGTCGATGGACATTGTCGTTCACCCAGTCCACGACGAATCGGTTGGGCGCGAGCAGGCGCAACACCCGGCCATCCTCCACCGCCTGCAGCGGCCGGATCCAGGTATTGAACTGCTGCTCGGGCAACTCGGCTTCCAGTTGCTCCAGACAGTGATGCCACAACGAAGCCGCCACGGTTTCGCCCCCGCCGACGCTCGCCATGCAAGCTCCGGCTCGATAACAACGGTCAATGAAATTGTTCTGCGCCGGTCGTTCCCAGCCGGGGCGCGAGAGGAGGGCGAGTCTAACCCCAAGCCCGCGGAGTTATCCACAGCACGGAAGCGTGATTTCCCGCGAAATTCAGCCGTCGCGCGCTTGACACCCCTGAAGGGCGTGCGTACCCTTGCCGCCCTTCTTTTTGACCCGCCATGTGTTTGTTTTAGCGCGACTTTCGCGCCACGAGATTGCAGCATGAAGCGCACTTACAACCCCAGCAAGATTCATCGTGCCCGTACCCACGGCTTTCGTGCGCGCATGGCCACCCGTGCAGGCCGCCTCGTGCTGTCTCGCCGTCGTGCCAAGGGTCGCAAGCGTCTGACGGTCTGAAGTCGCCGCCTCGGCGCCTTCCCTTTGTTCGATACCGTTCTTGCACACACCCGCCCGGCCTTTTACTCCGGCGCAACGTCTCCATAACAAATCGGACTTCGATCGCGTCTACAAAGATGCGCGACGTTTTGCCGATGCCATGTTTGCGATCTTCATCCGCCCCAATGGCGGACCCGCGGCCCGCCTCGGCCTGTCGGTCGCTGCGAAAATCATCGGCGGAGCGGTGCGCCGCAACCGCATCAAGCGTCTGGTCAGGGAATCGTTTCGACTGCATCAACATGAGCTGCCCGCGGTCGACATCGTCGTCAACGCACGCCACGGCGCCCGTGATGCCGACAATCCCGCCATCGTGCGCAGCCTCGAAAAACACTGGCGCGCGGTGAGCAAGTCATGCGCGTCATCCTGAAGTCCCTCATCCGCGGCTACCGTTACCTGATCAGCCCGCTGCTCGGTCCCAACTGTCGTTTCCATCCGAGCTGCTCGTGCTATGCCGAGGAAGCGATCGGCCTGCACGGTCCGATGAAGGGAAGTTATCTTGCGGCCCAGCGCCTGCTGCGCTGTCATCCCTGGCATCCGGGCGGCTACGACCCGGTGCCGCTCGCGACGGTTGATCTGGCAACACCGTCGTCACGAATCGAATCACGTTCCGACGAAACCGCAACCGCGGTTGCGGACCCCACGCGCTAGGCTGGAATCACTTCACTCATGGAAAACCAACGACTCTTTGTCTGGGCGGCGCTGGGCCTGGTGCTGTGGCTGAACTACATCACCTGGCAGCGCGACTACGCCCCGACCCCGCCGCCCGCCGCGGCGACGACAGTCACGGCGCCGGCAGCCAATTCACCCGCCGAAGCATTGCCGGAGCTGCCGTCGGCGGACGGCGCGCCCGCGGTTCCCGCTGCGGCAACCACGCAGCCTTCGTCCGAGGGCGCAGCCGCAAGTGCTCCTGTCATTCGCGTCGTGACCGACGTGCTCGACATGGAGATCAGCACGCGCGGCGGCGAGCTGCAGCGCGCCGACCTGCTCAAGTATCCGAAAGTGAAGAACCAACCCGACGTGCCCGTGCGCCTGTTCGACACGAAGGGCAACGCCCTGTTCGTGGCACGCTCCGGCCTGCGTGCCGCCGACCAGCGCGCCGAACCGACGCATCAGGTCATCTTTCAGTCGGCGTCCACCGAATATCGTCTGCAACCCGGACAGTCGCAGCTCGAAGTGCCGCTGACGTGGACCGATGGTCAGGGCCTCACCGTCACCAAGACCTATACGTTCACGCCCGGCAACTATCGCATCGGTCTCAAGTACGACGTCGACAACCAGTCGGGCAGCGACTGGAAGGCCGCGTCCTACGTGCAGATCGTGCGCCACTACGAGCACGTCGAACGCTCCTACTTCAACGTCGAGACCTACGCGTATCGCGGGCCGGCGATCTACGACGGCAAGGGCTATCGCAAACTCAACGTCGAAGACAAGGAAGAGAGCCACTACAAGAACACCATCACCGGCGGCTGGATCGCAGCGCTGCAGCATCACTTCGTCGCGGCCGCGGTGCCGCCGGTCGCCTCCGCCTATGACTATCAGTTGAGCGTGGACGCCGAGAACGACTTCATCCTGTCGTACCGCGGACCGCTGCAGACGGTTCCCGCCGGCGGCACGCACACCTTCGAAGAAGCACTGTTCGTCGGCCCGAAACTGCAGGATCAGCTCGCTGCGACCGGCCCCGAACTGCAGCGCACCGCCGACTACGGCAAGCTCACCATCATTTCGCAGCCGCTGTTCTGGCTGCTCAGCAAGGTCCACAACTTCGTCGGCAACTGGGGCCTCGCGATCATCATCGTCACGTTCCTCATCAAGCTGGTGTTCTACAAGCTCACCGCGGCGAGCGGCCGCTCGATGGCGAAGATGCGCAACGTCGCGCCGCGCATCAAGGCGATCCAGGAACGCTACAAGGACGATCGCGAACAGCTCGGTCGCCAGATGATGGAGATCTACAAGCGCGAAAAGATCAATCCGCTCGCCGGCTGTCTGCCGATCCTGATCCAGATTCCGTTCTTCCTCGCGTTCTACTGGGTGCTGCTGGAAAGCGTCGAAATGCGCCAGGCGCCGTTCTTCGGCTGGATCACGGACCTGTCGACGCGCGATCCCTTCTTCATCCTGCCGGTGCTGATGGGCGGCGCGATGTTCGCGCAGTTCAAGCTGCAGCCGATGCCGAGCGCCGATCCCATGCAGGCCAAGATCTTCGCCTTCATGCCCGTGATCATGGCGGGCACGATGGCCTGGTTCCCGGCGGGCCTGGTGCTCTACTGGCTGACCAACACGCTGTTGTCGATCGCGCAGCAGTGGCGCATCAACAAGCTGGTCGCGGCGGAAGAGGCGAAGAAGAAGGACTAGCCTGGGTCCTCAGCTCCTTCCCCCGCTTGCGGGGGAAGGTTGGGATGGGGGGTTCCCCACGGTTATCGCAATGAACCGGAGCGCCGACACCGACACCATCGCCGCCATCGCCACCGCGACCGGTCGCGGTGGCATCGGCGTCGTCCGCATCTCAGGAACGAAAGTTGCCGAAATCGCACAAGGCGTGCTGGGCGATGTTCCGCCGCCGCGTCACGCGGCCCTGCGCATTTTTCGTGACGCCAGCGGCGAAATGCTGGACGGCGGCATCGCGCTGTATTTCCCGGCGCCCGCGTCATTCACCGGCGAAGACGTTCTCGAACTGCAGGGCCACGGCGGCGCGGTCGTGCTCGACATGCTGCTCGCACGCATCGTGCAGCTCGGCGCGCGGCTTGCCGAGCCGGGCGAATTCAGCCGTCGCGCCTTTCTCAACGACAAGATCGATCTCACCCAGGCCGAGGCCATTGCCGATCTCATCGACAGCGGTTCGGCCCAGGCCGCGCGCGCCGCATTGCGCTCTCTGCAGGGTGAATTCTCCGCGGAAGTTCACGCACTGACTGAAGCGGTGACAGAAGCGCGCATGCATGTCGAAGCCACCATCGATTTCCCCGAAGAGGAAATCGACTTCCTCGCCGACACCGCGCTGCGCGAACGACTCGATCGCACCATCGAACTGTGCGCACAGATCATCGCCGCCGCACGACAGGGTGCATTGCTGCGCGAAGGCATGACGGTCGTGATCGCCGGCCGACCGAACGCCGGCAAGTCGAGCCTGCTGAATCGTCTCGCCGGCTACGACGCTGCCATCGTCACTGACATTCCCGGCACCACGCGCGACGTGCTGCGCGAACGCATCGACATCGATGGACTCCCGCTGCACATCGCCGACACCGCCGGCCTGCGCGACGAAGCCGACGTCGTCGAAGCCGAAGGCATCCGTCGCGCACACGCGGAGATGCGCCGCGCCGACCGCATTCTTTACGTGATCGACGCCACGCGCGGACTCGATGACGAACAGGTCCGCAGCGAAACCGCAGCGCTACCACCCGACGTGCCCATCACCTGGATCTTCAACAAGATCGACGCCGCCGGCGGCACTGCCCGGCTGCAACAGAGTCAGCCAGTACATATATATGTGTCCGCCACCACCGGCGCGGGCATCGATCTGCTGCGCGATCATCTGAAGGACTGCGTCGGCTATCAATCTGCCGAGACCGGGACGATCTCCGCCCGCCGCCGCCACCTCGACGCCCTCAACCGCGCCCAGCGCCACTTGCAGGAAGCCGACCGCCAGCTCACCGAACGCCGCGCCGGCGAACTGATGGCCGAAGAACTGCGCCTGGCGCAGCAGGCGCTCGGCGAAATCACCGGCGAATTCAGTTCGGATGATCTGCTGGGGCGGATCTTTGCGACGTTCTGTATCGGAAAGTAACGTCATGCTGGGCCAACGCCGGGCAGCGCCGCTGCCGATACAACAGGCGTTGCGCGAAATCTTCGGCGAACGCATCGATCACGTACGCGTGATCGAACACTCGCTCTACGCGCGCATGCACATCGGCGCTCGCGCCACGACCCGTCGCAATCGCATCCTGTTGCGCGAGTCGGCGGCCGACTTCTGGGCGGACCCGGAACTCGTGCTGCACGAGTACTTTCATGTGCTGCGCCAGTGGCAGCCGCGGCGCCTGACGATCTGGCGCTACCTCCTGGAGTGGTGGCGGCGCGGTTACTGGAACAATGTCTTCGAAGTCGAGGCACGCGCATTCGCTGCGAACCATCGCGACCGGCTGCATCGATTGATGCGTTACCCGAAGCCGTAAGCGATCGACCGGCGTCGCCCGGCCGCGACGCTCCGAAACGACGCCCACCTTTTGGCCAGGGCTTGCGCCAGAATAGCGGTCCCCGCTCGATGAGATCCGCAATGCGTTGCCGAACCGCCGCCGTCCTGCTGCTGGCTCCGTTCTTCCTGCATGCCGCGGAACAACCGGAATCACCGCCTTCCGACGCGCCGCCCTCGCGCGCCATCATGACGGTCGAGCAGGTGGTGCAATTGCTCGACGAAACCGTCGACTGGTATCGCACGCTCGGTACGCAGCAACAGGCTTCGACGCAGCCGAGCGATCTGCTGATTCTCTATGCCAATCGCCAGACGGCCGACAAGGTGATGGCGCTGGCTTTCGAGATCGCCCGCGCCAATGCGGAGCTGATCAGCAGCGAAGCCAGCGCGACGGCACAGGCGACGGACGATCCGGCGTCGCAACAGATCCGGCAGATTCAGCTGGAGCTCGATGCGCAGCGCAGCCGTGTGGCGGGCGAACTCGAAGGGGGGAGGCGGCAGCTCGCCGCCGCAACTGCCGGCGAAAAACCGGATCTCGAAGCGCGCGTCTCGATCCTGCAGCGCGAGCTCGACCTGATCAACGCGCGTCGCAACTATCGCGCGAACATGGAGCAGTTCGAGAACGAAACCGATTCGGGCGGTTTCGGTGCCAATGCGCTGAAGGCGCATATCGATGCCATTGCCGCCTCCGTCCCCACGGCGACCGCCGAGGCGGCAGCGGTCGTGACGGATGCCAAGAATCCGGGCGCCGCCTCGCCGGTGGCGACGCTCACGCAGTTCGGCATCTGGGATCTGACGGGTGCGGTGTTTCGCCTGTCCAACAAGATCCGCACCATCGATTCGATCGACCGGCGCACCGCGGAGCTGGAAGAGACGTTCAAGCAGGTCCGCAATCCGCCGCTCGAACAACTCAAACGTCTCAGCCATCGCGGCGATCAGCTGGCGAATCAGTCGGATTCCTCCGACGGCACCGTGCTCAAGGCCATGCGCGATGAGTTCGATACGCTCGCCTGGCTGTACAAGCAGACTTCCTCGATTCTCACCCCGCTCAGCAAGGCAGGGGTGCTGCTCGATCAGTATCGCCACAATCTGAAGAGCTGGCGCGACTCCACCGAACGCCAGTACTACGAAGCGCTCAAGGTGCTGGGACTGCGCGTGCTGCTGTTTGCCGCATTGCTGGCGCTGGTGTTCGGCGCCGCGCATCTGTGGAAGCGTGCGGTGTTCCGTTACGTTCACGATGTGCGCCGACGCGCCCGCATGCTGCTGCTGCGCCGGATCGTGATCTGGTGCCTGGTGGTCGCCATCGCCGCATCGACGTTCGCCACCGAACTCGGTTCGCTCGCCACCTTCGCCGGCCTGATCACGGCAGGTCTCGCCGTGGCGATGCAGAGCGTGCTCGTATCGGTGGTCGGTTATTTCTTCCTCATCGGCAAATACGGCATTCGCGTCGGCGATCGCGTGCAGATCGGCAACGTCACCGGCGAAGTCATCGAACTGGGTCTGGTGCGGCTGCACCTGATGGAACTGGGCGGCCAGGGATTGCAGACGCCGACCGGTCGCGTCGTGGCATTCGCGAACTCGGTGATCTTCGGCGCGTCGGGCGGACTGTTCAAACAGATCGCCGGCGTCGATCTCGCGTGGCACGAAATGACGCTGAGCCTGCCGTCCGGTTCGGACTACGCGCGTCTCAAGGACCGGCTGCTCGACGCAGTCAATCACGTGCTCAAGGAGTATCGCGACGACATCGTGCGCCAGACCCGCGAAATCCAGCGCGCGTCCTCGTCCGCGGTTTCCGATGATGCACAGCCGCAGGTGCAGCTGCGTTTTTCGGCGGACGGCGTCGAAGCCATCGTGCGCTATCCGGTGCAGCTCACGCACGCGGCAGAGATCGACGAGCGCATCTCGCGCGAACTGCTGAATGTGATTTCCGAACACGGCCCGGAAGCGCCGCGTCTGGGAGCGCCGGCCTGAGACGCGAGAAATACCGGTTGACGGGCAGACGAAGGCGAGTACCATGCGCGCCCCCGGTTTCTCCCGGCCTTCGGAGCCGCAGATGTCTGCACCGCACAATCTCGAAAGCAAGTTGAACAACGCGCGCTAGTTCTGCGAGATGACTTGGCAGGAGCGCGTCCGCTCTCAAGTCAGGTGCAAATGCCGTTTCTGGCGAATGACAGAATGGCTCCACGAACCCCTGGCGGGGACACCTGCCAGGGGTTTTGTCTTTGTTGCATCAGGCCGATCTGGACGCCGATCGGTCCGGCTTCTTAGACTGCCGCGCCCTCACGCTTCGAACCTTCGCATGTCCTCACTGCTTCTGCTCGCCGCCTGTCTGCTGCTCGGCTGGCTCGTCGCGCGCTTCGGTCATCCGCCGGCGACGCTGGCCCAGAATCTCAACTGGTGGGTGATCAACGTCGCGTTGCCGGCGCTGGTGCTGCATCTCGCGCCGCAGATCCATTTCGACGCGCACCTGTGGTTTCTGATCGCGGCGCTGTGGTTCGTGTTTGCCGGTGCCTGGGTTTTCTTCTCAGTGCTCGGTCGCGCGCTGCACTGGACGCGAGCCCGCATCGGCGCGCTGATCCTGGTCTGCGGTCTGGGCAACACTTCGTTCATCGGCTTTCCGCTGATCGAAGCGCTGCACGGTCAGGAAGGATTGACGCTCGCAGTGCTCGCCGATCAGGCGGGATGCTTCGTGGTGCTGTCGGTCGGCGGCACGCTGGTGGCTGCGCTGTACTCCGGTCACAGCGTGGCGCCGCTCACGATCGCGCGGCGCGTGCTGCTGTTTCCGCCGTTCATCTCGCTGCTGGTGGGCGTAATCGCGGGCGCGTGCGGCGGATGGCCGGCGGTACCCGATGCCGTCTTCGATCGCATCGGCGCGACGCTGGTGCCGATGGCATTGTTCTCCGTCGGCCTGCAGTTCCAGCTGCATCTCGGCAGGCAACAACTGCCGGCCATCGCGCTCGGCTTGAGCTGGAAATTGCTGCTCGCGCCGCTCATCGTCTGGACGGCCGGCTGGCTGATCGGCGTCGAAGGCCTGGTGCTGACGATCGCCGTCCTGCAGTCGGCGATGGCGCCGATGATTTCCGCTACCATTCTCGCCAGTCAGAACGATCTCGAGCCGCCGCTCGCGAATACGATCCTCGGTGTCGGCATCCTGCTGGCGTTCATCACGGTGCCGCTCGCGAACCACTGGCTCGGCTGATTCGCGGCACGGAATGCATTGCCTTGGCGAATCTTCATGATTCGCCGCAGGCGCTTCGTCGAACATGTGTTTCGAATCGATCCACCGCAGGAGGGAGCCGTGATCAACAGACGCCATCTTTTCGCGACCTTCGCATGCCTGTGCGCACTGACGACCCGTGCGGCGGAACCGCCGACGGCTTCCGGCCCGCACACGCTCGGCGCCGCCAAGCTGATCATCGGCGACGTCAAGGCAAACCAGGCCTTCTACGAGCAGATGTTCGGAATGAAAGAAGTGGCGCACTACAGCGCCGAGGGCGTCTACGACGAGCCCATCATGGGATTCGGCGATGGCGCGCGGCTCGCGCTGTTTTCGCCGGTCAAGGAAGCGGCGCTGCAGAAAAGCCAGTTTCCCGTGGCGCTCATCTACACACCGCAGTTCGACGCCGTCGTGAAGCGCATCGAGGACGCGAAGCATCCGCTCCGGCGCCTGCCCGCAGCCGCCTCGGGACCCTATCGGATCGCCATCGCGCGCGATCCCAGCGGTAATGCGATCGAGATCCTGGCGCGCGACAACGGCAGCGAAGCCGTCGGCGGCTCCAAACTCATCGTCGCGGATCGGCAGAAGGCAGAGGATTTCTTCGTGCAGGTGTTCGGCGCCAAGCCGGTCCAGCGCTTCACCACGGCCACCTACGATGAAGTGCTGCTCGGTTTCAACCAGGGCTTCGTCGCGCTGTTCCAGCCGAAGAACGAGGAACCGCTGCCGAAAAGCCAGTTTCCGGTCGTCGCGCTCTATACGACCGAATTCGATGCCGTGCTGGAACGCGTCAAGCAGATCGGCCTGGGCTATCGCGAAGTGAAGGCTTCCGCAGGATCGCGGATCATCATCGCCAGGGATCCGAGCGGCAACGGTGTCGAGATCATCGCGCGCTGAGTGCTGGGCTTGCAGGTCAGGCTTCAGCCTGACTCCGTAGAGCCGGCTAAAGCCGGCCCCACAGGCGGAAGCAGACCTACGGCCGACGCACGATCTGCCCATGCTTCATGACGAACAGCGGCTGCTCCGTCGCTGCGATGTTCTGCAGCACATTGCCGGGCACCGCCACGACGTCGGCGAACTTGCCTGATTCGAGCGTGCCGACTTCGGCATCGATGCCGAGCAGCTTCGCCGATTCGCGCGTGCCGGAAAGCAGCGCGGCGGCCGGCGACATGCCGATCTCGACCAGCAGCGCGAACTCCTTCGCATTCATGCCGTGCGGCGACACGCCGGTGTCGGTGCCGAAGGCAATCGGCACGCCGATGCGCAACGCCGTACGGAAAGTCTTCTCATGCTCCGCTGCTGCCGCACGCGCCTTCTCGGCGATGGCGGGCGGAAGCGTCGCGACCTGCTTGTTGACCCAGTAGACCGCGAGCCGCGTCGGCACCAGGTACGTACCCTTGCTCTTCATCAGCTTCATGGTTTCTTCGGTGAGGAAGCTGCCGTGCTCGATCGAATCGACGCCGGCTTCCACCGCCATGCGCGCGGCCAGATCGCCGTGGCTGTGCGCCGCGACCTTGCGCTTCCAGGCATGCGCTTCCGACATGATCGCCGCGAGCTCTTCCCTGGTGAGCTGCGGCACGTCGACCGGATCGGCTTCCGACAGCACGCCGCCGGAGGCGCAGATCTTGATCACGTCCGCGCCCCACTTCATCTGGTAGCGCACGGCGGTGCGGCATTCGTCGGCGCCACTGCAGACGCCTTCGAGCGGACCGACCGGCGCGATGCGATCCGGCGGAAAGGGCGATTGATCGCAATGACCGCCCGGCGAGCCGATCGCGTGCGCGGCAGTGATCATGCGCGGCCCGGAAATCACGCCGGCGTTGATGGCATTGCGCAGGCCGATGTCGACGAAATCGCCGGCGCCCGCATTGCGTACCGTGGTGAAGCCGGCATCGAGCGTGCGCTTCGCATAGCGCGCGGCGTAATGCGCCTGCTCCACGGGGAAGCGGAACATGTTCTCGTAGAAACCCAGGTAGTAGTTGGCGGCCAGTTCGCCATCGAGATGCACATGCGCATCGATGAAGCCGGGCAGCAAGGTGGCATCGCCGAGATCGATCACCCGTGCATTCGCCGGCAGCGTCGCGCCGGTGCCGACGGCGACGATCTTCTCGTCCTGCACGACGACCACGCCATTGTCGACGAGCTGGCCGGAGCGGCCGTCGAACAGGTGCGCGGCCTTGAGCACGACGGGAGCGGGAGTTTCCGCGGCAGTTGCCAGCAGCGGCAGCGAAGCGAGTGTCAGCGAGAGCAGCACGCGACGAATCATTGTTGTGGCTCCGTGAAACCGGGACGGCACCTTACCCGATGCCGCAAAGGCCCGGCGAGTTTCTCGGCAAAACGCATAGAAATTCGCGAAACGGTATACACGCCCGCGGCCTAGGCTCTCCACGTCGATCTCGTCGACACCACACATCGTCCATCAGCCAGGGAGAGCAACCATGATCCGTCGGGACATCACTACACCGGCCTCGCGCCAGCGCGGCCAGGGCATGAGCGAATACATCATCATCACGGCGCTGGTCGCCGTGGCCGGCATCGGCCTGTTCGCCGCCTTCGGCGACACGCTGCAGAACCAGATGGCCGGCATGAGCATGGAAATGTCGGGACAGTCCGGAGCACAGGACATCCAGGATGCGCAGACCTCGGCCACCACGGCGCAGAACCGTGCCGCGCAGGCCGACAGCCTTGCCACCTACAACCAGCAGACCAATGCCGGCGGTGGCGGCGGCAATCCCTGAGGTGTGAATACAGACGCGTAGCCCGGCCCATCCGTCATTCCCGCCTGCGCGGGAATGACGGACTGGGAGCACCGACGGTACGGAAGCCATGACCCCATCGAACCGCCATCGCCGCACTTCCGCTTCGGGCCAGCGCGGCCAGATCGCGCCGGTCGCACTGTTCGGCGTGCTGATCGCGAGCGCCGTACTGGTCATGATGTACAACACCGGGCAGAAGGTGACGGAGAAGTCGCAGGTCGCGAACGCAGCCGATGCGGCGGCCTACAGCGGCGCCGTGTGGACGGCGCGTCATCTCAATTTCATGGCGTACACCAATCGCGCCATGATCGCGAACCATGCGGCGGTGGGACATCTGGTGTCCTACGTCAGCTGGATCCGCTACATCCACGATTCCATCGAGTACGTCGATCGCATCACCCGCTACATCCCCTACGTCGGCCAGTACGTCGCGACGGTCGAACAGATCGCGGAACAGGTCCGCGAAGGCGTGGAGGAAACTGCGGACGTGGTGATTCCGGCCATCGATGGCTGGAATGCCAACTTCCGCGCCGCCCAGATTGAAACCCAGGCCTCGCTCGCGCTCAACAATCTCGACGAGCTGATGCAGCAGACCGCACGCGCCTGGGATCCGCAGATCCGCATCAACGATCGCGGCGAAATCGATCGCCTGCCCGATGAGCTGCGCGCCGTCGTCGAACTGCAGTTGCTGCAACAGCTCGCGGGCGTGCCGATGTTCGTCGAACGCTACACCGCCGGCAGCGACGACGGCGCCGTGAGCGAACTGATCTCGGCGAGCCTCACGGCCAACACCGACATGCGCCGCTGGATCACGGGCGAGCGCGGCTGGCGCGAAAATCTCATCGTCGCGCAGATCCGCAAGCAGGGCAGTACGACGCATATGCAGGATGAGAACGGCGCCGACTGGCGGGCACAGGATCAACTCCAGTACCGCACGCGCTCGTTGTTCGGCTGGGGGCGCTGGCGCCGCATCGGCGATGAGACGAGTGAAGCCAGTGCAACGGAATTCGCGCGCAACTATCAGGGCGTGCCCTCCTACTACAACGTGGCCGGCAATCCCGGCGATCAGTCGTTGAGCATCGCCGCGCTCGCGACGAAACGTCAGACGCAGGTGAACACGCGTACGAACTTCGGCATGGATGCGAACACGCAGCCGCTCGCCGTGGCCGCGATGGCGCGCGTCGAGTTCCGGCGACCGTCAGGCAACGCCTTCGCATCCCTCGGCAACGATCGTCACGAATACGCGAATCTGTTCAATCCTTTCTGGGACGCGCGACTGGTGCCGGTTGAATCGGGGATCGGCCTGTGAAGCGCGCCGCCGTTTCATCGCACGTGCGGCAGCGGGGCAATGCGATGGCCGAAACCATCGTGACGCTGCTGGCGCTATCGCCGTTCATCGTCGGCATCCCGCTGCTCGGCAAGCAGCTCGACATCAAGCAGAAGACGTACGACGCCGCGCGCTACTCCGTCTGGGAACGCACGGTGTGGCGCAGCGACGGCGCGGCGAATCGCAAGAGCCAGGAAGACATCGCGCTCGAAGCGCGTGATCGCACGCTGGGCAGTCCGCTCGCTGGACTCATCGATGTCGGACAGCTTCATGCCGATGGCATTACCGAGAATGATCTGTGGCGCGACTGGCAACGCCAACGACTGCTCGACTACGACGACAACGGTGCGCCGGTCGCGTTCACGGAGGATGAACGTCCTGCACCTGTCGACGTCGGCTTGTGGCTCGTGCCCGGCATCGCCTACGGCGAGGGTGCGCTGGGCACGATTCAACAGTTCCTGCAGCTCGACAGCCTCAATCTGACGCGGCGCGCCTTCGCCAGCTCGACGGTGGCGGTGGGCATCCGTCCTGCGCTCGCGCGACTGGCGGATCGACCGGTGACGCTCGGCGTGCGCGAGCCCGCCGAAACCGATCGCGCGCAGATCGTGCAGCGCGCTGCCGGCGCCGTGCTGAGCGACACCTGGTCCTCGCGCAACGAAGACGCCCTGCGCCGTCGTGTCGATGACGTCACGGTCGACGAACTCGTGGAGCTGTTCGAACTGCCGGGTCGTCCCATCGGCCTGCAGGCGCTGGGCAAGGGACAGCCGCTGTACGGCGAAGGCCAGTTCAGCTGGGAACCGGATCTGCGGCCGCGATCGACCACGCTGCCCGCGGCCTATATCGAGAGGCGTTGAGATGCACGGCTCAGCGCGCGTTCTGCTTCTTCTGTTGCTGCTCGCCGGCCCGGCGGGTGCCGGCGCCTTGTCGCGGCTCACGGCGGAGCTTCCCGATCTGCCCGCGCCGCCGCAGGGATCGGTGCACTGGGTCGCGCCCGCCATGCGCATGAATGGTTTGCCCATGACGCTCAAGACCTTCGAATCGCGGCTCGCACCTGCAGACGTCTTCCATTTCTACGAAGGTCTCGCGCATCGCTGGGGACGCAGCGAACTCCGCCGCTCGCGGCGCGGCACCGGGCAATTGCTGTCGATTCGCACGCGCGACCACCTCATCAGCATCGAAGCGACCGCGACGGTCAGCGGCAGCAGCGGCACCCTCGTCGTCAGTGTCGTACCGGAACAGGCGGGTGCGGTGGCGTCGAGCCGCTTTCCGCGCCCCGCGAGTGCGCGGCTGGTGAGCCTGCAGGAATACGAGGACGACGGCATCGCCTCGGAACACCTGAGCCTGTCGAGCGCCCGCTCGATCGCCGTCGAAACGGCGGCGTTCAGCGACGCACTGACCCGCGCAGGCTGGCAGGTCCTGCGCCAGCAGCCGATGCAGACCGCAGCGCGCGGCATGGTCATCGAAGCGCAGCGCGGCGCGGAACTGGCGCTGCTCACATTGCAGCCGGATCGCACGCAGTCGGCGGCCACCGCCATCGTGATCGTATGGAGAAAGTCATGAAGAGAGCAGGATGCCGCGATCGGCAGGGCGGCTGGGGCGCAACCGAGTATCTCGCCGTGCTGCTCGGTCTCATGACCGTCTGGCGCGGCGCCCCGGCGGTGCTGCAACTGGTACAGCAGCATCACGACGAATTTTCGTGGGCATTGATGATTCCGTTCTAGGACCTCGATGGATCGGGGTTCTGCGGCTCTCTTCCTGTAGGTCAGGCTTCAGCCTGACTCTTGGAGAGGCCGGCTGAAGCCGGCCCCACAGGGCAGAGAGGGTCTTCGATAAACAGGAGTCCAGGGAGGGACACATGAAAGGTGGAACGATCACCGTACTGATGGTGCTCGGCGCGCTGGCCGCCGCGGGCGGCGCGGCCTACTTCGCCGACAACTACATCGAAGGCAGCGTCAACGCGCGCCGCTCGCAACTGGACGCGCAGTACCAGCCGGTCCGCGTCGTGGTGGCGAACGCCGATCTGCGGCCCGGCACCTTCCTGTCCGGCCAGACCGTGGCCCTGCGCGAAGTGCCGCGCAACTTCCTGCACTCCGACGCCATCCTGGCCGATCAATGGAGTTCCGTCGCCGGCCGCGTACTCGCGCAACCCGTGCGCAGCGGCGAACCCGTGCTGCAGGCACACCTGGCGCGCAATGCGAGCGCCGGTTTTTCCTCGCAGCTCGCCGAAGGCATGCGGGCGCTGACGTTTCCCGTCGATGACGAAGCCTCCATCTCCGGCATGCTCGCGCCCGGCGATCGCATCGACATCCTGTTCACCACGCTGGCGGGCAACGAAGCCATGACGTTGCCGCTGCTGCTCGATGTGCCCGTCATCGCCACCGGCGTGCGCACGACGACCAACGCCGCCTATCTCGACGATCGCAATCCCTCGCGCCAGTACAACACTGTCACCGTGTCGGTGACGCCGGAGAATGCCGCACGCATCACGCTCGCGCAGGACGCCGGCAAGATCACCGTGGCGCTGCGTCGTCCGCAGGACGAACTGCCGGCGCAGATCGCGCGCGTCACCAAGCGCACGCTGCTGAGCGATGGCCGCGTCGTCAAAGTCGCCGCCGCGCGACCGCGTGTCGAAATCATCCTGGGTGGCACCTGACATGCGCCGCGCAACGTTCATGCGCGGGCTGCTCGCCGGCCTGGCCAGTCTGGTGTTGATGTCGGTGGCACTCGCCGCCGCCGACCATCCGCTCGACAACTCGCCGGTCAGCGTCCTGAGCCTGCCCGCGGGACAGAGCCTGCTCATGCGCTATCCGAACGTACGCCGGGTCGCGGCAGGCGACGGCGCCATCATCGACATCAAGGTCTTCGACGATACCCAGGAAGTGCTGGTGTTCGGCAAGAAGGAAGGCCTGACCGACCTGCGCATCTGGAATCGCGACGGCACCACCGTCGCCTATCTCATCAAGGTGCTCGGCATTCCCGATGCCCCCGTCGTGCCGGTGGATGTGCTGCAGGAAAAATCCACCATCCTGATCAAGGCGAAGCTCATCGAGGTCAAGAAATCCGCGCTGCGCGACATCGGCATCGACTGGTCCGACGTCGTGCCCGGCCCGGTATTCGGCACGCTCTCGGAATTCGTCAGCAACCCGTACTACCGCGTCATCCCGCCCGGGATCGACGGCATCGATGGACTGCCGCTGCAGCTCGGCACGTCCAACAACTACTTCGCACTGACGACGGCCGTCGAGTCCGTGATCCGCATGCTCGTCAACAACGGCGATGCGCGCCTGCTGGCCGAACCGACGCTGACCTGCATCGACGGCGGCCAGGCGGATTTCCTCGTGGGCGGTGAAGTGCCGATTCCCGTGCAGAACCAGGACGGCGCACTCAACGTCATCTTCAAGGAGTTCGGCATCATCCTGAACGTCGAGCCGCGTACCAACACCACCGGCCTCATCCGCACCAAGGTGAATGTCGAAGTCAGCAGCGTCGACAAAGGCATCGAAGTGCTCGGCATCCCCGGCTTCGCCACCCGCAAGACCAACACGGAAATGAACGTGCAGTCCGGCGAAGCGATGGTGATCGCCGGCCTCTTCAGCTCCGAGGATGCGAAGACCGTCGTCAAGGTGCCGGGACTCGGGAATATCCCCGTGCTCGGCGAGCTCTTCAAATCGCGCCAGTTCCGCCGCGGCGAAACCGAACTGGTCGTGCTGGTCACGCCGCAGATCATCAAGGCCGATTCCGAGCCGGTGAAGGCAGGCATCCAGCAGTACGACGCGCTGAAAAAGAAATCCGACGAAGCATTGAAGTTCAGGTTGATGGATTGATCACGACAAGGAGATTCAGGATGAAACGCAAGATGACATTCACGATGGGCGCGATGGTCATTGCCGTACTCGCCGGCTGTGCGGGCAAGAAGGACACGCGCGTATTCGCGCAGGACAAGGAATACGTGCCGCCTTCGGCCACCGCGCCATGGACGATCGGCGGCGTGTACGACAAGAAAGACCAGTCGATCGCCATCTCCGTGAATGGCGAAAGCGTGCTGCGCGGCCGCTTTCCGCCCTACACCCCGCGCCTGACGGCCGAAGGCAAGTACAACGAGCTGCCGGTCGCGACGCTGTGCAAGTTCTCCCAGGGCGTCATCGACAAGGGCGGTGGCGGCTGGCAGGAACGGCTGGCGGAAGGCATCGTCTCCAAGGCCACCAAGGCCGGCGGCAACACCTGCGACGTGACGGTAGACGGGCAGGCTGCGGCGACGTTGTATTTCTAGGACGCCACCGTGCTCGACATTCAACTTTCCATCCCCGGCTGCACGATGCAGTCGCGCCGCATCGATTCGGGCCGCTACACCATCGGTCGCGGCCTCGGCGCCGATATCCGGCTCAAGCACGATTCCGTCGCGCGGCGTCATGCGCTGCTGTGCGTGCAGGAGGGTGAAACGCTGGTGGTGGATGTCGGCGCCGCGGATTCGATCCGGCGCAATGGCGTGGTGGTCTGCGACACCGCGCCAGTGCGCAGCGGCGATACCTTTGCCATCGGCGACTGCGAACTGCGGGTGGTCCGCAACTACTGGGACGACCCCGTCGATCTGCCCGAAACATCGACGCAGCCGGTGGCCGTGACGCGGCCCATTGCGCCTGCGGCAGGCTCATCACCCGGCACGCGAGCCGTCCCCGATACGCCGCAGGCACCTTCCGCCGAACTGCGCTCGCTGCAGGAAAAACTCCAGCAGCTCGTCCTGCGCGAACTCGATCTGTTCCGTCGTACCGCGCTCAACAATCTGGCGCAGGCCGATCTGCGCCAGGAAGCGCGACAGGCCATCGAATCCCTCATCGAATCGGGGGCGATCGAACTGCCGCCGAGTATCGATCGCACGAAGTTCGTCGCCGAGATGACGGCGGAAATCATGGGCTACGGCCCCATCGAACCCTTCCTCGCCGACGAATCCGTTTCCGAAGTCATGGTGAACGGCCCGAACCAGATCTATGTCGAGCGGCGCGGCCAGCTCTCCGCAGCGCCGGTGCGCTTCACCAATGCCGATTCGCTGATGCGCGTGATCGAACGCATCGTCACGCCGCTCGGCCGACGCATCGACGAAGGCGTACCGATGGTCGACGCGCGCCTGCCGGATGGTTCGCGCGTCAACGCCATCATTCCGCCGCTGTCGCTGATCGGCCCGATCCTGACCATCCGCAAGTTCTCGCGCCAGCGGTTGTCGATGGACAAGCTCGTCGAACTCGGTTCGCTCACGCCGCAGATGTGCGAGTTCCTGCGCATCTGCGTGCAGTTCCGCAAGAACATCCTCGTCTCCGGCGGCACCGGCTCCGGCAAGACGACATTTCTGAATGCGCTGTCCGAATCCATTCCGGAAAGCGAACGCATCGTCACCATCGAAGACGCGGCGGAGCTGCGACTCGTGCAGCCGCACGTGCTGTCGCTGGAAGCACGACCTCCCAATGTGGAAGGCCGCGGCGAAATCACGATCCGCGACCTGGTACGCAATGCGCTTCGCATGCGCCCGGACCGCATCATCGTCGGCGAATGCCGCGGCGGCGAAGCACTCGACATGCTGCAGGCCATGAACACCGGCCACGACGGCTCGATGACGACGGGCCACGCCAACTCGCCGCGCGATCTGCTGTCGCGCCTGGAAGTCATGGTGCTGATGGCCGGCATGGATCTGCCGGTGCGGGCGATTCGCGAACAGGTGGCCTCGGCCGTCGACATCATCGTGCAGCAGACCCGTTTCAGCGACGGGCGCCGGCGCGTGACCTCGATCGTCGAAGTCGATGGCATGGAAGGCGATGTCATCCTCACGCAGCCGTTGTTCGCCTTCAAACAGCAGGGCGTCGGCAGCGGCGGCGAGATCGTCGGCGAATATCGCGGCTTCGGCCAGGCGCCGCGCTTCTATGAAGCGCTGAATGAAGCGGGCGTGCAGCTCGATCGTTCCATCTTCGGCGCTGCACCGGCGACGCGGCGAGGCCTCGCGTGAACGCGGTGGCTTCCCTGTCTCATTTCTTTCTGTGGGGCCGGCTTCAGCCGGCCTCCGCCGGAGTCAGGCTAAAGCCTGACCTACAGACAGTGTCAGCGGCTTTCGGCCCGGAGCATCTTTCCTGGCTCATCGCGGGCTGCGTGTTCGCCGGCGTACTGCTGGTGTTGCTGCTCTTGCGTCGCGGCGCCCGCTCCTATGAAAGCGCCTTCGTGACGCGCGTCAGCGCCGGCCTGAAACAGAACTTCGTCATCGCAAATCCGCAGTCGCTGTTCGTCGTCAGCGTGCTGCTGACTGTGCTGCTCGGCTCGCTGGGCTACGCATTGATCGGTCCCGTCGGCGCCGTCGCCGGCACGGTGCTCTCGGTAGTCCTGCCGCGCGTCGCCGTGACCTACTTTTCACGCCGTCGCAACCGGCAGTTCGTCTACCAGCTTCCGGATGCGCTGCTCGCGCTGTGCTCGGCATTGCGTGCGGGATCGAATCTCACCAAGGGCCTCGAACTGCTGGCCACGCGCCAGCCGCCGCCGCTGGCGCAGGAATTCACCATCGTGCTGGCCGAATACCGCATCGGCCGGCAGCTCGCCGATTCGCTCGCCGATCTGCGCCGCCGCGTCGACACGCCGGAACTCGATCTCATGAACACGGCCATCAATGTGTCGCGTCGGGTCGGCGGCAATCTCGCCGACACGCTCGAAGCACTCGCCAAGACCTTGCAGGAGAAAGCACACATGGAAGGCAAGATCGATGCGCTGACCTCGATGGGCCGCGCCCAGGGCTGGGTCGTCGGCCTGCTGCCGATCTTCATCGGCTTCGTGCTCTACCAGCAGCAACCCGAGCGCATGAGTCTCATGTTCACCGAATGGTACGGCTGGATCGTGCTGGCCGTGGTCGCCGTGATGATGGCGATTGCGGCCTGGATGATCCGCAAGATCGTGAACATCGACGTGTGAATCCATGAACGCCGTCCTCGCATCCCTGCTCACCGCGCTCGCGTGCGCCCTGATCCTGCTGCTGCCGCTGGCCCTGCGCCGTCGCAGCACCGAGTCCGCGCAGCGCGATGCCGCGTGGCGCGACGAACTGCCGCCGTTGCTGCGCGCGCTGCGTCCCGCCTTTCGCTGGTACGCCACGGAAGTCGATCAATCGCTGCCCGGCCACAAACGGGAGGTGATGCAGACGCAGCTCAATGCCGGCGGGCTTGCGTATGTGATCACGCCTGCCGAGTTCCTGGTCGTGCGACGCCTCGCCTTCATCGCCGGCATCGCCGTCGCCCTGTACGTCATCTTCGTCCTCGACGTGAACGATCCGATGTACATCGTCGTCGCCAGCAGCCTCGCGCCGTTCGCCTACATGTACCCGGACCTGTGGCTGCGCGACACGACCAAGCGCCGCCAGATGCGATTCGAAAAGGATTTCCCGTTCTTTCTCGACGTGCTGGTGCTCGGCATGAAGGCCGGACTCACCTTCACGGCCGCCATCGAACAGGCCATCGACCAGCTGCGCGAAGGTCCGGTGCGACAGGAATTCTCGCGTTACCTGCGCGAGACGCGTACCGGCGTGACGCGTCGCATCGCGCTCGATCGTGTGGCGGCGCGCGTCATGATTCCGGCCGTCACGAACTTCGTCGCTTCCGTTACGCAAGCCGAAGAAACCGGCGGTTCGCTGGGCGAAGTGCTGGCGGACCAGGCACGCCAGCGACGACAGGAACGCTTCCTGCGCGCCGAAAAGCTCGCCAATCAGGCGCCCGTGAAAATGCTGTTCCCGCTCATCGCCCTGCTGTTCCCGATCACGTTCATCATCATCGGCTTTCCGATCGTGATCCAGCTGATCGAGGCGGGCGCGTTCGACGTCATGTAGTACGGAGAAGAATCGACAGGGAGAGTCCATGAAGTTCGCTCGAGTTGATACGACCCAGGGTCTCACGGTGGCGCATCGCGTGACGATCGCCGCCAGCTTCTGGCCGCGTTTTCGCGGCCTGCTCGGCCATCGCGAGATGGCGGTCGATCACGGCCTGTTGCTGCGACCGGGCGGCAGCGTCCACACGATCGGCATGCGCTTTGCGATCGACGTGCTGTTTCTCGATCGGCACCTGCGCATTCTCGCCATCACTCACCAGCTCACACCGTACCGGTTCGCGACAGCGCCGAGCGGCACGCGCTCCGTACTGGAACTCGCTGCCGGGCGCGCGGCGGACTGCGGCCTCATGCCCGGCGCATCCCTGTGGCTGCGGCCGGAGGCGAGCACATGATTACCAAGTCGTTTTCTATCGTCGTCATCGGCCTGAGCCTGATGCTGTGCGGCTGCGGATCGTCGCCGCAGCGACAGCAGACGCAGCTGCTGCAGCTCGCGCGCCAGGCCGATCAGAACTATCAGACCGGCAAGTTCGATCGTGCCCGCGAACAGTACGAGGCCATCGTTGCCGCCAATCCGAAATTCGTTCCGGCGCACCTCCGCCTGGGCGTCATCGCCTATCGCGACGGCGATCTGAAACAGGCGCAGGCCCGCTTCGAAGTCGCCCACCGGCTCGACCCGCGCAATCCGCAGGCGCAGTTCAATCTCGCCATGCTGCATCTCAACCAGGCCACGCTGCTGCTGAACGACTACGTCGACAGCTCGACGGCGCCGGCCAATCGTCAGCAGGTGCGGGCACTGCTGGCGCAACTGCAAGCGTTCGGTACGGGTGAATGATCTGTTGCCTTCCTGTGGGGCCGGCTTCAGCCGGCCTTCTGAAGAAGTCAGGCTGAAGCCTGACCTACAGAAGAGTCAGAGGCCGGCTGTGACCGAAGGGAATCCCGCGGGAAAGCCGGCCCCACAGGAAGAGGGAACCCCGGCGCCGCGCGATCGTTCTGCTCGCTACAACACAAAACGTGTCATCTGGCTATCATCCGCTCCAGTTTCACCGCCTGCCGCGAGTCCGCCGATGCTTCACCGACGAGATCTGCTGAAGTCTGCCCTGCTGCTGTCTGCCGCGAGTGCGCCCGGCGCGAACCTGCTCGCCGCGGCGACGAGTTCCTCGCAACCCGCCACGGCTTTCAGCTATGCCCAACTGAAGGGCGAGGCACGGACCCTCGCCTCGCGCGCCTATGAGGCGCCGAAGAATCTCGCCCCCCAGAAACTTCAGAGCCTCGACTACGACCAGTACCAGTCGCTGCGCTTCCGGCGCGAACGCGCGCTGTGGGCCGACACGGATCGTGGCTTCCGCATCCAGTTCTATCACCTGGGCCGCGGCTTCAAGGAGCCGGTGCGCATGTTCGAAGTGGTGGACGGCAGCGCACGCGAAATCCTCTATCGCCCGGCCGACTACGACCTGGGCAAGAGCGGCCTGTCGGCGCGCGATCTGCATCCCGACCTCGGCTTCGCCGGCTTCCACATCCAGGCCCAGACCGACTGGGCTTCGGACGTCGATTCCTTCCTCGGCGCGAGCTATTTCCGTGCGATCAGCAACGACTGGCGCCAGTACGGCATTTCCGCGCGCGGCCTCGCACTCGATACCGCGATCAACGGTCCCGAGGAATTCCCGCGCTTCACGACCTTCTGGTTCGAACGGCCGCCGCCGAATGCGCGCACGATGACGCTGTATGGCCTGATGGATTCGCCGAGCGTCACCGGCGCCTATCGCTTCATCATCACGCCGGGCGTGCCGCAGGTGATGGACATCGATGCCGCGCTGTATCCGCGCAAGAGCGTCGAACGCCTCGGCATCGCGCCGCTGACCAGCATGTTCCAGTGCGGCGAGAACGACCGGCGCATGGCCAACGACTGGCGCCCGGAGATCCACGATTCCGACGGCCTGTCGATGCTCACCGGCAACGGCGAATGGATCTGGCGCCCGGTCGTGAACCCGGCCGGCGTGCGCGTGAGTTCGTTCGTCGACGAGAATCCACGCGGCTTCGGCCTCATGCAGCGTGATCGCGACTTCAACAACTACCAGGACGACGGCGCCATGTACCACCGCCGCCCGAACCTGTGGGTCGAACCGAAAAGCGGCTGGGGCAAGGGATCGGTGCAGCTCGTCGAACTCACCGCGCCCGATGAAACCTTCGACAACATCGTCGCGATCTGGAATCCGGCGACGAAGATGCAGCCCGGGACGGAAATGCTGTTCGGCTATCGTCTCTACTGGGGCACACAACCGCCGCTCGTGCCGCCGCTGGCGCATGTCGTGGCGACCCGCACGGGCATCGGCGGCGTCATCGGCCAGCCGCGGCGCTACTACGCCGGCCGCTTCGCCATCGATTTCGCCGGTGGCGAACTCGCATCGATCCGCCCCGGCGAAGTCGTCGAACCGGTGATTACCGCATCGCGCGGCCAGATCGAAGTGACTTCGGCGCGTCCGCTGCATTCGATCGACGGCTTCCGCGCGATGTTCGATCTGCGGTTGACGGATGAAAGCACGGCGCCGATCGACCTGCGCCTGTTCCTGCGCAAGAACAACCAGCCGCTCTCGGAAACCTGGCTGTACCAGTGGACCCCGCCGAGCATGGCCGAACGTCGTCAGGCACTGCAGCTGACGGGCGCGCAGCTCGAGTAGCGTTCTTCCCGCGGGCTGATCCGCTTCCTCCTGTAGGTCAGGCTTCAGCCTGACAGTTCTCAGGCCGGCTAAAGCCGGCCCCACAGGGAAGAAGAGCCGGACAAATCCCGGCTTGAAACGTCAGCCTGTGTCACCTATATTCCCCTCTGT